>Ga0209427_10002682_pt1 | contig 20924 bp, 21 predicted proteins | sample DeeMarSWOR136_30_FD_187465 | JGI IMG/M metagenome (GOLD analysis project Ga0209427, IMG submission 187465) | Marine sediment microbial communities from White Oak River estuary, North Carolina - WOR-1-36_30 (SPAdes) (version 2) | ecosystem: Environmental > Aquatic > Marine > Intertidal zone >...
CATCGAGGCCTGGTTGCTGGTGACGACGGGACGACTCAGCTTGGCCTCTAGCTCATTCACGAGAGAGGCTGCAGGCAGGTTGGTGCAGCTCACGAAGACCCCGTCTGAGCCCGCGGCCACCTCCTCAGCGAGCCCGAAGATGCTCCCGGGGGGAACAGCCGCTATCTCGTGGTTGTCCACCAGCCCCAGCCCGTGGATGTTCTCGACCTCGAATCCCTGTGCCTCTAGGAACCTCCTCTCGAGGTCGTTGATGTCGTCCGTGTACGGCGTCGCCACACCGACGCGCCTGAGGCCCAGGGCCTTGAGCGCCTCGACGACGGCACCGGCAGTCGAGACTGTGGGGACGCCCGTCTCAGCCTCTATGCTGGAGATGAGCTCCCTCTCCCACTCGACGCCCCTGATGAGGGAGCTCGAGGTGCAGCCGTAGATGAGGACGTCCACCTTGGCGGTCGCCAGGAGGGCGCCGGCCCTCAGGGCCTCACCCGCCATCTCCTCGAGCCCCCCGACCGTCACCGATTTGAGCATCATCCTGGCCGAGTGGACGGTGACGCCCACAAGGGCCATCCCGTAGAAGTCGGGCTCCATGGTCGTGTTGCTCGAGGGCAGAAGAAGGCCAATGCGCGACATTGTCACGGCTCCACGGGATCCAGTGGCCGACCCGACGGATTATGTTTTCCCTCATCGAGTTAGTCAGTCAGCTCAGTGCCCTGTCCCACTTTACTGCTTGATCTCCTTCACCCACGGCTCAAACAGGTCGTACTCCCTGAAACCAACCGAGGCGTACAGGGCGTGCGCGGCCGGGACGTAGGAGCCCACGAAGGCCCGTGTCCCCCTACCCTCTTGAGCCGTCTGAGTCCCTCGCACATCACAGCCCTCACGAGTCCCCTCCTCTGGTGCGCCGAGGCGGTGCCCACGGGCTCGAAATACGCCGTCCTAGTCACATCGTCGAACCAGATGGTGCAGAAGGAGGCGACCTCCCCGCCGGGGGCGATAGCCACCACGTCCAGGTCCCGCCTGTAGAGGGGCGCCCGCTGGATGTTGAGGTACCACTCCCAGCCCTCGTACTCCTCGTCGGGGGCGTCCGGGTGGAAGGCGGTCCAGGAGGCGTAGCTGCGAGAGCTGAGCTCCTCGACACCCCCGAGGGGGCGGACCTCGTACCCCTCCGCGACCGGTGCCTCCGGGATTGGGGCCGACAGCTCCCTGCGCCGCTTGTACTCCGGCGCCCCGCTCACGGTGTAGCCGCGGCGCCTCAGGATGCTCCTTCGGAGCTCGTCGTCCTCGTCTGCCCAGACTGCCAACCTGAGCCTCCCCTCCCTGTCGGGGTGGGCGAGGTGTTCCTCGGCGACTGTGATCATCTCCTCCTCCAGCTCGGGGGTGCGCGTGCCCGGGTGAACCTGTAGGAACGCGTAGCCGGGACCCTCCCTGTTGAGCACCGTGGCGATCTCCCCGTCGGACTTCTCCCAGATGAAGACGTCCTCCTCGAGACGGCCGTGCCCCAGGTTCTCCACACCGTGCCAGCGCCAGTATTCGAACCTGCAGACGTGCCAGCTCCTCTCACGCCTGCCGTTGAGGAGCATCATCTCGCGAAGGAAGCCCCGGATTCTCCAGTAGTCCTCCTCGTCCCCGTACCTGCGCATGATGGGTTTCATCGACGCTCTCCCCACGGAATATGGTTCTTGGGGGAGTTATTGCCCCTCCCTTAAATCTCCTGCGCGCGCGTCAAGGAGCCCTACAAGAGGGGCTTGTACACTATCGAATTTTGCATACCGTTGGTCCTCTTTGAGACCTTTGAGTGCGGGGCGACGCAGACATATGGATCGAATGTTTCGCTCTGGGGCGGCCATCACCGATGCGTTCTCCACGGGAAAGATTCTAAAGCCCGGGGGCGCCTCGTTGAGGATGGGTTGCAGAGAGATGAGGGTGGAGATCAAGCCGACGGAGAAGGTGAAAGTACTCGGATTCGACGAGAGGTCCCTAGAGAACATGGCGTGGTGCGCCGCCACCTACAGCATCAACCGCCTCTTCTGGGTGGACGGCCACCTCCTCTGCACCGAGGTCTACGAGAAGTCCTTCGAGCACGAGATCGAGGCGGGGGAGTTCTGCATAAGCCAGGTCTGCCACGCCGAGTACCCCAGGTACACGAGGGTCTACGAGGTGGAGAGGGGGACCCAGCTCCCCATAGTCGACGCCTCTGACATGCGGATCTACAGGAAGCTGCTCGAGGCGATACTTGAGCGCGAGGAAGACGGATCGGAATAGTCTTACTTTCGCCCCAAATCGTCTTTTCCACTTCATACTAGATATGTGCCAATTTCCGGGCTGAAGTTGGATGCGCCAGCCGCTCCGACAGACAGAATAAGGGGCGGCGAGTAGTCAACGGGATGCACGCACTGGAGAAGATGCTGGCCAGGGCCTCCGGGGAGGAGGAGGTCAGGGCGGGGCAGATAGTCACGGCCGAGGTGGACCTGGCCGAGGTGAACGACCTCTACTACCAGGTGATCAAGTCCTTCCGCGAGCTGGGAGGCGAGAAGGTCGCCCATCCCGACAGGGTGGCCTTCGTCTTCGACCACTACTCCCCGGCCCCGACGATCAAGTCGGCGGAGAACCAGAAGCGGATGAGGGAGTTCTGCCGGGAGCAGGGGATCGAGAGGGTCTACGACGTCGGCGAGGGCGTCTGCCACCAGGTCCTCGTCGAGGACGGCCTAGTCGGCCCGGGTAGGCTGATAGTCGAGTCCGACTCCCACACGACGACCCTCGGCGCCCTGGGTGCCTTCGGCACGGGCGTCGGCTCCACCGACCTCGCCCTCATCCTGCTCACCGGGGGCCTCTGGTTCAGGGTGCCCGAGGTGATCAGGATATTCCTGGAGGGGGGCCTCGCGCCGGGGGTGATGGCCAAGGACGTCATCCTCCACGCGCTGGGGCGCCTGAAGCAGGACGCCGCCATCTACAGGGCCGTCGAGTTCACGGGGCACATGGTCTCCTCCCTCTGCGTCGACGAGAGGATGGCCCTCTGCAACATGACCGTCGAGATGGGGGCGAAGGCCTCCTACATCCAGCCCGACGAAGTGACCCACGAGTTCCTCAGGGGGCTGGGGTGGAGGGAGTTCCCGGAGATCGCCACGGACCCCGACTACAGGTACTCCCGGGAGCACGTGTTCGACGTCTCCGACCTACGCCCCCAGGTCGCCCTCCCGGGCAGCGTCGACGACGTGGAGGACGTTAGCGCCCACGAGGGGGCCCCCATCGACCAGGTCTTCATAGGGACCTGCACCGGGGGCCGCCTCAACGACATCGCCATCGCCGCCCGCATCCTCAGAGGCAGGAGGGTTGCCCGTGGGACGAGGCTGATAGTCATCCCCGCCTCCCGGGCGATACTCAGGAGGGCAATGGAGCTGGGCCACATCCAGACCCTCCTGGACTCCGGGGCAGTTCTCTCGACGCCGGGCTGCGGCCCCTGCCTCGGCGCCCACGAGGGGGTGCTCGCCCCCGGGGAGGCCTGCCTCTCCACCTCCAGCAGGAACTTCCCTGGAAGGATGGGGAGCCCCGAGGCCTCCATCTACATCGCCTCCCCCGCCACCGCCGCAGCAACGGCCATCGCGGGCAGCCTCACTGAGCCCGAGGGAGGGGCGCTGCCTTGAGGGAGATCAGGGGAAGGGCCTTCGTCTTCGGCGACAACGTCGACACCGACCAGATCTACCCGGGGAGGTTTCTGGAGCTCACGGAGCACCGGGAGATCGCGGGCCACGCCATGGAGGGCGTCGACCCATACTTCGCCGGGAGCGTGGAGCCGGGGGACGTCGTCGTCGCGGGCTCCAACTTCGGCTGCGGCTCCAGCAGGGAGCACGCCGTGATAACCCTGAAGGTGGCCGGGGTGGGCGCCATCGTAGCACGCTCCTTCGCCCGCATCTTCTACAGGAACGCCGTCAACCAGGGGTTGCCCGTCGTCGAGATCCCAGACCTTGATCCATCGGACATCGAGGCCCGGGGAGAGGTGACCGTGGATCTGGAGTCAGGGACGCTGAGCCACGCCGACAGGGAGTGGAGGTTCAACCCCCTCCCCGCATCGGTCCTCGAGATAATCGAGGCGGGCGGCGTCTTCCAGCTCTACAGGAGGAGGGCGGATGAGGGGAGGCGGGCCCGCGCGCCGAGCGGTTTACGTTGAGAATGGATGTGCCCTACCGCTGTACTCAGGGCTTGCCCACGGCCTCACTGCTTGACCTGATCCGGGGCGAGCCCAGGCAGGCCTTGACGCACTTGCCGCAGACGCTCCTCTCGAGGCCGAGGGACTTCATGTACCTGAGGCAGTTCTCCCTGTAGTTCTCCAGCCCGTCCTTGCCGGCCAGGATGGAGCAGGCGTCGAGGCACGCCCTGCAGTCCCCGCAGTCCTCCTGGAGGGGCGGGGTCCTCTCCAGAGGCAGGCTGGTGACGACTGAGGCTAGCCTGACTGCGGAGCCGTGGACGGGGCTGACGACGAGCTCGTTCCTCCCCCTCCAGCCCACCCCTGACTGCTCCGCTGCCACCCTGTGGGAGACGGCGACGGGGTAGTAGTCCACGGCCTTCTCGATGCCTCCCTCCACATCGAGGGTCGCGGCCAGGGCGAACCCCCCGAAGAGCTCGGCAATCCCCTTCGCGGTCTCGTCGAGGGCGGAGTTGAGCCTCTCGTACTCACCTGTGTAGGTCCGCCACCTTTCCATGTCGTACCCTTCATCGGTCTCAACGGCGATGGCCTCGATCGCCTCCTCCGGGAAGGCGTAGGCGATGCTGATGATGGATCCCGAATCCTTGAGCCTGTCAAAGTGCTCCCCGGACATCTCAGCTAGAAGCCTCTGCTGTACTGGAAGCAGGGTCTCGTACACCTCTCGATAGGAGGCCACCCCGAGGGTCCATTCGAGGCCACGGGAAGCGGCCTCGGCGCCGAGGAAATCCCTCAGCTTCTGCAAGTTGGCGTGTGAGGTCATACCAACTTGACTCGCCTTCCCTCTTAAAAGGAGTCCTTCCCGGGCGATGCTCTGCTCAGCCCGCTGATCCATTCATGACAGTTTCTTTGTACGTCAAATTTAATGGCATCTAAAGGTCAGCCGGAAAACTTCAAATTCCTCCCCATTGCTCTTCTAAGGTAAGTAATCCACATATGGTATATACCATGCTGGAGACGCGTTCTTGATGGATGGATGGATCACCGGCCTGTACGCTCTCATGCTACTCTTCCTCATGCCCTACAGCTACATATGCTACGCCCTCATCAGCGGCTCCAGGCGGTACAGGGCCCCCGAGACACCGGAGATGCCAGGGCAGCACCCGATGGTGACGGTGCAGCTCCCCATATACCGGGAGGACGCCGTCTTCCCCAGGCTGCTGAGCTCTGTCTCTGAGATGGAGTGGCCCCGATCCAGGCTGGAGGTCCTGGTCCTAGACGACGGGGGGGAGGCCTCCCACCTCGTGCAGGAGGAGGTGGAAGCCCACAGGTCAAGGGGCCTCGACGTGAGGGTCGTCAGGAGGAAGGGGAGGGAGGGCTTCAAGGCGGGGGCCCTCAACAACGCCCTGGGGCTGTCCAGAGGGAAGTACATCCTCGTCCTCGACGCTGACAGCATCCCGCCGAGGGACCTCCTCGAGAGGACAGTGCCCTTCCTGGAGGCCGACCATGGTCTCGCCTACGTCCAGGTGAGGCAGGGCCACGCCAACCGGGGCTTCAACGGGGTGTCCGAGGCCGTCTCCCTCGCCCTCGACTGCCACTTCCTCGTGGAGCAGCCGGGCCGCCAGGCTCTCTCCCTCGTCACCAACTTCAACGGCTCCGCCGGGGTCCTCAGGAGGGAGGCGATCCTGGACATCGGGGGCTGGAACAGCGAGACCCTGACGGAGGACATGCACCTCAGCTACGCTGTGAGGACGGGGGGCTGGCGCTCCATGTACTTGAGGGACGTCGTCGTCGAGGGGGAGGTCCCCGTCACCCTCACCGACTTCAAGAGCCAGCAGGCCCGCTGGGCGAAGGGGAGCACCAGGACGGCCCTCAAGCTCCTGGGGCGGATCTGGACGTCAGGCAGGCTCAGCCTGAGTCAAAAGATTGACTCCGCCGTGCACCTCACCAACTACCTAGTCTTCCCGGCGATGCTCCTCTCCTTCCTCGCAACCCTCCTGCTGGCCTTCCGGGCGCAGGGCCTCAACACTCCGTTCCTCTACGCCGTCGGGACTTTCTCCTCGCTGGGAGCCCTGGGCGTCATCGGCATGTACGCCTCCGCCTCCCTCTGGAGCGAGGCGGGCCTGCTGGAGAGGGTGGTCAACCTATTTCTCCTGGGGCTCATCGGTGTAGGGCTCTCCGCCCACTTCACCTCCTCCATATTCGATGGCCTCTTCAGGAACTCAAACGACTTCGTGAGGACCCCCAAGTACAACCTGGACGGCAACAACTCGAGGGGAGTGAGGATAGGGAGGTCGGCGAGGGTGCTGCCGTTTGCCGAGGTCCTCCTGTCCGTCCTCTCCGCGCTTGGGCTCTACCTCTCCTTGGTGAACAGAGTCTTCTCGCTCTCCCTCTCCTTCGCCTTCCACACCATCTGTTTCCTCGCCGTGGCTTACTACTCGGTGCACGATGCGAGATGAAGTCTCAGTATTCTTCGGGCCTCCGATTAGACAGGACTATCTCAAATTAACCCGGGAACCGACCTGAGGGGTAAGTTCGGGGTCGGAGATAACCAAACCCTTCAACACACTTTTACGTGCGATGAAGTAACTCATGCGCTTCAATGGTCCCGAGTGAGTATGTTTCCTAAAATCTCAATATCTTTATCGAAATTCTCCCATCAAGAGCCTTCATCGAGATCCTTCCACCTATGGGTAAAGTGATCTGCGGCGTAGTATGGCCGAAGTCCACGTCGGCTATCACGGGCAGGTCGGTGAGCTCCTCCTTCGATTCAACGATCTGCTCGAGTTTCTCAGTCGTCATGTTGGCGCCTCTCTGGACTCTGCCCACGATTATCCCCCTCACCCCCTCGAAGCCGGGTTGATGTATCAGCGACTGCAGGTCCCTGTCGAAGCATGCGGGGAAGTGTTCACCCGTCAGGTCGTCGTCCTCCATGAACACGATCGTGTCCTCCAGGGGCGGCATGTACTCAGTGCCGTGCACCAGCTGGAGCGTGCACAGGTTTCCCCCTATGGAGGTGCCCTCGGCCTCTCCCTCCTGTATTATCTTGGGCCCCTCGTTGGGTATGAACACGCGCTCTTCCTGGTTCAGGAACCAGGGGTCGTCGCTCCACTCCTCCGAGGGGAGGACCTCGAAGGGCTCCTCTGAAAACAGGCATTTCCTGAAGTATTCGACGGTGTAATCAAGACCCTTCAGCATCCCGAAGGTGGAAAAATGTGGCCCCGAATACGTTATCAGGCCCGTCTTCGCGTGGATGGCGTTGCTCAACGCGGTTATGTCGGAGTAGCCGCAGAATATCTTCGGGTTGTCCTCTATCAGCCCGTAGTCTATGCGCCCCAGCAGCTGGTTCGAGTTGAATCCGCCGATGACCGTCAAGATCCCCTTCACCGTGTCATCCTCGAAGGCATCGTGCAGGTCCTCCACGCGCGATTCTATGCTCGATGAGACGAACATGTCAGACTCCCTGACATGCTCGCCGAAGCTCGCGGTCAGCCCCATCTCGTTCAGCTTCTTAGTCGCATATCCGATCGAGTCTTCAGCGATCATCGACAGGCTCCTCGCCGGAGACACGACTCGGATGGTGTCACCCAGTACAAGTTTTCTTGGCGTGACTGGTTTCATCATTACGTTCAGTTTTCATTTATGCACTAAAGAACGTTTTCACGGATTCCATGTGCTTTTTGGTATCTATCTCGTGTTCTCTAAGTCGAGCTCGGGCGAGTAAAATTCGCATAATCGCGCCAGGGTTTTATATCCGTCTGACATGGTCTCATGCCAGGGATGAGAGAGATACCTGGCCACATTGAGGCCGTCGGAAATCGGCTTCACGTCGGTGGCGTGGCCTGCACCGAGCTAGCCGACGAGTTCGGCACCCCCACCTACGTCTACGACACGGGGAGGGTCGTGGAGAACTACAGGAGGCTGAGGGGCTGCCTGGAGCGGCACTCTGACAGGGAGGTCACAGTCTACTACGCCGTGAAGGCCAACTACAACCCCTCCATACTGGAGGCACTCGCTGCCGAGGGGGCCCACGCCGACGTCCTCTCGGTCCACGAGGCCGAGTTCGCCCTCCGCCATGGCTACTTCGCGGACAGGGTGATGTTCACCGGGACCAGCGTCCCCGACGAGGCTATGGTTCACCTACTGGGTAGGGGCGTACTCATCAACATCGACAGCTTCTCCCAGATGAGGCGTCTCGCTCGCATCGCCCCGGAGGGCTTCGAGGTCTCCGTGAGGTGGAACCCGGGGGAGGGAGCCGGCTTCGACCCAGCGGTGATCACGGCGGGCTCCAGGTCCCACGGGAGGCCCGTCAAGTTCGGCGTCGAGGAGGGGAAGGTCATCGAGCTCTGCGAGGAAGCGCTTGAGCTCGGCCTCCGCCCCGTCGGCCTCCACCAGCACATAGGCTCAGGCTGGACCGGCGGGGACGTCGACCACTTCCTGGGGACCGTCGACTCCACGCTGAGGATGGCGAGGAGGATGACCGACCTCCTCGGCCGCGAGCTGAGGCACGTCGACCTCGGGGGCGGCCCCGGCATCCCCTACAGGCCAGATCAGGAGGAGTTCCCCCTGGAGGCGTACTGCAGGGGCGTATGCGAGAGGGTGGCCGACTCCGGCCTCGGCTTCGAGAGGCTCTGCGTCGAGTCGGGCCGATACATCGTCGGGGACACCGGCGTCCTCCTCACTCGGGTGAACACCGTGGAGGAGAAGGGCGGCAACCTCATCGTCGGCGTCGACGCGGGCTTCAACGCCTTACTCAGGCCCGCCTTCTACGGGAGCTACGTCGACGGAGCCTTCAGGGAGGCCTACCACGAGATCGTCGTCGCCGACAGGGTGGAGGGCCCCATGGACAGCTGCACCGTGGCGGGCCCCCTCTGCGAGACGGGCGACCTCCTCGCCATAGACAGGCGGATGACGAGGCCCAGGGAGGGCGAGGTCCTGGCGGTGCTCGGGGCTGGGGCCTACGGTTACTCGATGGCGAGCGTCTACAACCTGCAGCCGAGGCCGGCCGAGGTCATCGTTCCCGCCAGGAGGCTCGTGACCAAGAGGGACGACATCGACTCCCTGAGCTGCAACTACGTCTAGCGAGGCCTGAACCAAGAGCCGCTGCGCCCGACAGCATTATCTATACCGTCAGACGAGGGAGGACTGGTTGATAGGGATGAAGATCGTTAGACAGGAAGACGCTCCCAAGCTGGAGACGGTGAAGGGGAGGCACGGCGTCATACTCGTTGTGGGGGAGAGGGCGATGATGATGAAGCTCACCGTGGAGCCGGGCATCCCCACGCCGCCCCACAGCCACCCCCACGAGCAGATGGGCCACCTCATCGAGGGGGAGGGCACCCTCTACATCGGGGACGAGTCCGCCAGCATCAAGGCCGGGACCTCCTTCTGGGTCCCCCCCAACGCCCCCCACAACTTCGACGCCACAGGCGACAAGCCAGCCGTCCTCGTCGAGGCCTTCGCCCCGCCCAGGGAGGACTACCTGGAGAAGGTCAAGGAAGGCTGAACCTCCCCTTTATCCCGTACTTGCACGTCTCGAAACCCTATTATGAGCAACGCGTCCATTCAACGTTGAAGCGTTTTGACCACCATGATCCAGGGCGGCTGGGTCATCGCCAACGATGGCTCGGGCCACAGACTCATCGAGGACGGCGTCGTCGTCTTCGACGGAGGGGAGATTGTGCACGTGGGCAGGTCATACGGCGGAAGGGTGGACGAGAGGATCGACGCCGCGGGGAAGATCGTCTCCCCGGGCTTCGTGAACACCCACTTCCACGCGGCCACCCCCATCAGCAGCGAGGCCTACGTCATCGACACCGACCAGAGACTCGTCTTCGGGAACCCCAACATACCCCTCAGGCCCACGAAGGAGAGGCTCGGGGACCCGGGGCTCGCCGACGACGACCTACACGCCGTCGCTAAGTTCACCCTCTGCGCTCTGCTGAGGAGCGGGTGCACCACCGTGGTGGAGATGGGCGCGGGCAGCGAGAGCTTAGTCGAGCTCGTCGACGACCTCGGCCTCAGGTGCTACACGGGGCCCGGCTACAGGAGCGCAGAGACCTACACGGGGGAGGACGGCTCCTACTACCTGAAGGACTGGGACGAGGAGAGGGGCCTCAGAGGCCTAGAGAGGGCTAGGGAGTTCGCGGAGAGGTTCGACGGCGCCCACGAGGGGAGGGTGAGGGCCCTCTTCATCCCGATGCAGGCGGACAACTGCACGCCCAGCCTCTTCAGGGAGACGAGGAGGGCCGCCGCCGAGACGGGGATCAGGGTCGCCACCCACGTCTCCCAGAGGATCTACGAGTTCCACGAGATCATCAGGAGGCACGGGAGGACCCCCATCGGCTTCCTGGAGGAAGTCGGCTTCCTGGGCCCTGACGCCCTCGTCGGCCACGCCCTCTACGTGAGCGGCCAATACGGGACGGCCTACCCTGGGGACGGCGACGTCGAGTCCCTCGTCAGGACGGGGACCTCGGTCGCGATGTGCCCCCTCGTCTCCGCTAGGACCTCCTGGGCCCACCAGTCCTTCGGCAGGTACCTGAGGATGGGAGTCAACGTCACCCTGGGCACCGACACCTGGCCCCTCGACATCATCAGCGAGATGCGCTGGGCCTCCATCATAGGCAAGATCGTGGAGAGGGACCGCTCCTCTGCCACCTCCGCCGAGGTCTATACCGCCGCCACCCTCAACGCCTCCAGGGCTCTGGGGCGGAGCGACCTTGGAAGGCTCGCGAGGGGGGCGAAGGCCGACATAGTCATCATCGACCCGGACAGCTTCAGGTTCGCCCCCGTCGCCGACCCCGTGAAGAGCCTCGTCAACGCGGGCACCTGCGACGACGTCGAGACCGTGATAATAGGGGGCAGGAGGATCGTCGAGGACGGGCGGGTCCTGGGGGTGGACGAGAGGGCCGTTAGGAGGGAGGCCTCCAGAGTGGCTCGGGATGTCTGGGAGAAGGTACCGGAGAGGGACTGGGCGAACCGGGGCATCCACGAGATAGGGCCCTTATCCTTCAGGCCCTGGGATGAATGACGTGCGTCACTCCAACATTTTAAATGATGGCTACCAACTCTACCTTAGTGAAATTATGATCGTCAACGTGAACGCCCTACTCGTCCGCATGATAGCCGCCATAATCTTCTCTGCCCCCTGCCTCTGGCTCGCCGGGCGCTGGCTCGTGGGGAAGAAGAAGGCGAAGTTCAGCGAAGCCGCCTGGATAGTCGTCCTGGGAGTCGTCGTCGACGCCGTCGTCGGCGTCGTGATCAACAGGAGCTTCGCACCCATCGTGCAGCTCGTCGTCTGGCTCTACCTGGTGAAGACCTACTTCGACACGGACTGGGTGAAGGCCTTCATCATCTCCATCGTGGCCGTTCTCGTCGCCGTGGGAGTCACCTTCGCCTTAAACATGCTCGGCCTCTCCTTCCTATCCATCTAACCCGCACCCCGTTTTAAAAAATCTAAACGAACGGCTTAACACCTCGGGGTGAGGTGGCGCCTTCCAGAACGCATGACTCGCTAATCTTATCCAGATAACGCCCCACTAGTCAGTCATGATTCCCTACAAGTCCAAGGTCCCCTACGATTACGAGACCCGGAGGAAGTACATAGACATCCCCTTCCCCCTAGAGGAGTATAGGGATCGTGTCGGCAAGGTCCGGCGAATGATGGAGGAGCGTGAGCTGGACGCCCTCCTCGTCTACAGCAACCCCGCTGGAAGCGAGGGCTCCGGCCACCTCACCTACCTCACCTCCTTCGCCCCCCTGGGCGGAAACGCGGCGCTGCTCCTCCCCCTGGATGGGGAGCCCACTCTCGTCTTCGACAGGGTCTTCCACTCGGAGCCCACCCACTCCATGAACTGGACCACCTGGGTGAGGGACGTCCACCCCTCCACGAGGGGCGACCTCCCCGCCAACATCCAGGCCTGGATCGAGGGAAACCGCCTCCAAGGGAGTCGCATCGGCCTCGTGGGGGAGGCTATGCTCCCCTGGGACGTCTGGAACCGGACGCGGGAGGCCTTACCCAACGTTAGCTGGGTCCGCGTGACTAGGCCCTTCAACGACATACAGATGGTGAAGAGCCCCAGGGAGATGGAGCTGATGAGGAGGGTCTGCGCCATCACCAACGAGGGGATGAGGGCGGGCGTCGAGGCCGTCGCTCCGGGAGCAACCGAGGGGGAGGTCATAGGCGAGGTCTGCAGGGAGTTCTACAGGCAGGGAGCCCACGACTTCTCCTTCAATCCCTGCATCGCCTCCGGGCCCAGGGGCGGCCTCAAGCACTCCTACCCTACGGATAGGGAGATACGTAGGGGGGACTTGGTCTACATAGACGTTGGGGCCAAGCTCTACGGCTACAATACCGACATGTCCCGGGTGGTCGTCGCGGGGGAGCCCTCCTCGGCCCAGAGGGAGCTCCTCGACGTCGACAGGGAGGCGTACTACGCGCTGCTGGAGGAGATGAGGCCCGGAGTCCACGTGAGGGAGATCCAGGGGATGGCCGAGGAGATGGAGAGGAGGTCGGGCATAGGAGAGAGGTATGGAGAGGGAACGTACCTCCGCTTCGCGGGCTCCCACGCCCTCTCCACGGGGTTCGCCGAGTGGAGCCTCGAGGACGGCAGGACCGTGCTGGAGCCGAACCTCTCACCCCTGGCCTTCGAGCCGATGATCGTCATCCTCGACGTCGGTACCGTGGTAATCGAGTCGATGGTCGCCATCACAGAGAAGGGGACGGAGGTCCTGACGCCCTTCGAAGTCGACTGGATGTGATGACAAGCACCAGAACAACCATTTCAAGACTAACCAGTATCTCAACAAGCAGAATTCGACTGTGCAAGTTTCGAAACCGTGCGTCTGTGAATCGTGATACCAAGAACCTCATGTCGTGCCGCTCATTGAGAGATCGCGAAGAATGTCGTAGGATCAGAGTCCAGTTTGATCGATGATGCCCAACGATTTCCTCAGCCTTGAGGCTGTTCGGATTTAATAGTCCCAGTATACTAATTTTTAAAAAATCCAAAAAAGAGGTGAGAGGTCTTATTGGTTCTCCAATTCCTATTCAGGCGAACGGGTGTTTAGCCGAGTCCTTCTTCTTGAGTATCTCGTATACATTCGGCTCTCTCTTGAACGCCCTCTTGATCGCCAGCTTCGTGGCCTCGTAGTTGTAGTCGTGTATCTTCTTCTTGTCCTCGGCGTCCCACTCGATGAAGACGGAGACTATGATGTAGAGCTCCTCGGCCTTGTCCTTCGGGATGACGCCCTCCTCGACGGAGTCCATCACCGCCTTGGCCACGGCCGCCTGAGCGGGCCCGAACATCAGCACAGCCTGCGACGCGTTCTTGATGGTGACCTTGTTCACTATGAGCGTCGGGGGTTTCGTCGGGAGGTTGGGCTCCAGTACAGCCAGCAGGGGTGTGTGCCCCACCTGGGGGGAGGCGAGCGAGTTCATGAAGGCGCTCTCCACCGCCCCTCCCTTCCCACCGATCACCAGGTCTATGTGCGCGATCTCCTTTCCTTCTCCTACAAGTGCCTCTCCAACCATGCTCAATGGTTTTCACCTGCCATACCTCTTCAGGCGTTTTCACTTAACCTTTTCTCGGATAACTGGGGGATTAATGCGTGTAAACAAACAAACCGGTGATCTATGGTTTCCTAGTTTCAGACGGTGAGCGGCGCGGGTGGCGGTACGGTCGCTACGCTCTGGTAGATGTTGAGGTCATAAGGTCCGAACAGGCCATAGCCAATCCTGTAATTTCCCGAGACTACCTCCCATAGCTCCAGAGTTCCCTTGTACGGGGGCCTGCCCTTGTCCTGAATCTTGTCCGAGAACAATAGGTGAACGTTTGACTCAGAGTAGGTCTCCACGAAATCCTCGGAGCCCTCTTCCACCGTCTCCTTGAACAGAACCCAGTCTCCGTCCACCTCCTCGTAGATGGATTCCATAGCATAGTACGAGTATGTTCCTCGAACGGTTCCTTCCCTGCTGTTCTTCTCTATCAGGCTGGGGCTCAGGTCAACGTTGAAGGACGATGTCGAACCATCGTACCAAATAGCCACGAGTCTTCCATTGAACTTTGGTTGAGGGCTGTACCACTTTGACACAGACTCTGTATACGTCGCGTATCCCACGATTCGAACCTCGGAGAAGTACTTGACGAGGTAGTGCGCTCCGTCTTCCCAGTAGTCGTATTCGCCTCCCATTCCGTAGCCGTAGTCTATCGGCCAGTCCACTACGCTATTTTCCGTCTCAAAGTCTGGGGCTCCCACGATCTTTCCGCTGACGGTCAGAGAGATGATCCCGTTGCTTTTACCATAATCCGCCGAGTCTTGGTTCCATATGGAGCCTGTTAGTGTATAATCGATATTCCATGAATTTTTTGCTGCAAGGGCAGGTGACACGGTTAACGTAGTTAATAGGAGAAAGACCAAGGGTACAAACATTTGATTCCGTTTCATACTCATCCCCTCACATGTATACTTTAGTATACTTATCGTATACCAATTGTATTCCTTTCGTAGAGCGTTATTTAAACCTATCGATGCGTTCACGAAAAATATACAAAATTAAATTAAATATAACAGTAAAAAATTACTCGCGCGTGAAATCTCATTTACCCAAGAAAAATGGTGGTGCGCGCGAGCCTCTCCTGTATGAACGAATTAAGGCTTGGGTTTGCCGAAGCTAAAACCAGTGGGCTTACCTACTCCAGGACCACTCGGACCACTCCTAACCTCAACGACTCTCCTTGCAGTATCCTCTACTCTGCTATGCAGTAGTTGCCAAAGCCAGTCAGAAAACTCGCGTAAGTTCTTGGTTTGAATGTAGACCTCACCTGGACCAGTTATTTCAGTAATTAAACCTTCTCCTCCTAATAGAGTAGATTTCAATCCGCCGAACTTCTTTACATCGTACTTGCATGTATCGTCAAAGGCTACCAGGTGGAAGTTATCAACCACCAAGGATTCTCCAGCTGTAAGACTGTGATGATCTATTGCTCCAAAGGCGTTCACAAACATCTTGCCTTCCCCAGAGATCTTAAGCATGAATAGGTTCTGTCCAAAGAGCCCCCTCTTGAATCCCTGCCACTCCGTGTCTATTTTTACATCCTTTGTGGAGGCTATGTAGGATGAACTTTGAAGGATGAGCCCTTTCCCAGCTTTCACCTCAAAGGGCCTTATGTCCCCCACGGGAGCGGGGACGAAGCCTATCTTGCCCGAGCCCTTTTCCGCAATGTACTCGTTGAGGAAGAATGACTCCGAGCCCAGGATGCTCGTCTTGAGGCTCTGCAGTATGCTCCTCTCCTCCCTCTTCCTCGTCTTCACGTTGATCTGGGGCGTCATGTACACCATGGCGCCAGCCTCTGCTACGATGATTTCGGTAGGATCTAGGTGAACTTCTAAGAGCGAGTAAGCCGGGCTGTACTTAATCTCATGTCTCATCTTGTGTCGAACTCCCTTCGTATACAATAGGTATACATATCGTATACGATTGTATTCTTTATGTTGTCTGGTATAAAAACTTATCTCGATGTAAGGACGCGAAAGTGGCAAGCCGTTTTCTAGGATCGCTATGTTTAAACGTATACTTTGGTATACCTTATAGTATACGAAAGGAGCCCGATGAATGGAGGTCCATCAATGAACGTGATTCCAGTACGCCTACCGGACAAGATCGTTGAGATACTCGATAAATTGGTGCAAGAGGGATTCTACGCCAACCGAAGCGCGGCCATCAGAGTCATCGTGACTCATCACATCCTCGAAAAGATTGAGAAAATAGAAAGGTAACCAACGTGCGTACGTTTTTCAAGTCTAGCTTGGTTACTTTGATATAATACGTGCCGCATTTCTCCTCTTAGAGCCTGAAGAGAGGAGAACGCTCATGCCCGCTGATTTCATCATCAAGACCGGCGACATGATCCGGATAACAATCTTCCCACCCGCCGTAGTGCCGCCCCTCGCGGCGCCCATACCACTGATCGGCACTAGCACGGACATGACCGTGGGGAACATGCTCGTCTGCCTGGAGGGCGACGAGCTGCCGCCCCCCCTCAAGGCGCCGCTGCCCTACACCGCGCCCCCCTTCGTCACGCCCGGTATGGGCACGGTCTCAGTCACCCTGACACCCATGAACAAGACGATGATGACCAAGGCCGGCAAGGCGATCCTCATCAAGGGGACGCCCTTCGTCGCCGAGTTCACGGTCTCAGCCCCAGCGATGCAGCCCACGCCAGCCGGCCCAGTGCCCGATCCAGTGGCGAAGAAACCGGGCATGGCCGAGTTCATCACGACCAACTTGCAGGTGAAGGCTGGATAGCTTGAAAGACTATGCTCCATGGAGCAGCCACTATCTGAGATAAACCTCCACATATCTACGCGTAATCAGATGGTCCAGCCCCCTTGGAGTATAACGGATTCTTGGGCTAGTGGACTCCCGAGAAGTCATTAGAAGCCTGCCTCAAGTACAATAGATTCACCTGAAAAACCCTCTGCGATATAGTTGTGTTAAAAAAGGGGTAGGGAACTGGCTCAGGCCTTCACCACGTAGAGTAGGGTGTCCCCGGTGTAGGCCACCGTGGAGGTCCGGGAGTTGTTGACGACTCCTGCGAAGGGAGCCTTCACGACCTGGAGGGTGTCCCCGAAGAGGTCGACGATCCTCCCCAGCTCCTCCCCTTTGCTCACCCTCCCGCCTGCTGGGACCTTCTGGAGCCAGAGTCCGCCCCTCTCGGCGTGGAGCCTAACCTGCTCGGGGTCTATGGAGACTTCCTTCCTCATCTCGGGCTCCCCCTTGAGCATTCCCATGTACTTCATGACGTTGACGATGCCGTCGTGGTGGAAGGCTATCTCTTCCTCCCTCACGGGGTAGGGTGTCCCACTCTCCGGGGTGATGCAGGGGATGCCGTAGATGTCTAGGGCCTCCTTCGTGCTCCCCTTGATGTCCGTCGTCCTTATGTAGAGGGTGTCGTAGCAGGAGGCCATCTCCACCATCCTTTTCTTCGTCTCGGGGTTCTTCGAGTCGCCGATGATCACGAACTTGTAGATGTCCTCGGTGAGGTCCCCGCCGTGGCTGTCGATGAGGGCGTCGGCCTTGGAGACGAAGTTCTCGAAGAGGGCGCTCGCCACCCTCCTGCTCATCGTCCCCGCTGGGTCTCCGGGGAAGACCCTGTTCTGGTTGACGTAGTCGACGGGGTTGTTGAAGGCCGCGCGGGCGTTGAAGCCGTCCGTGTTCACCACCGTGACGAGGATCAGGGTCCCCTTCAGGTCGCCTGGCTCGACCTCCTGCGCCACCCTGAGCACGCCGCGGATGCTCGCGTACTCCAGGGGGTGTATACCACCCAGGACGCATAGGGTGGGCCCCTCCTCCTTCCCGTTCACCACCACGTAGGGGATCCGCACGTCGTGGGTCGAGGCCTCGCCAGCCTTCACGAAACCCCTCGCCTTCTCCCCCCTCCTGATCTCCTTATCTCCGATAGTAATCGACATTTCAATCATCTCTTATCGAGGCCGTTTCATCTTAAGGCTTTTCGGGCGGGACCGGGCTATTGGTCTAGTTTATCGATTGGGCAGCGGGGCAGGCGATCTCAGACAAGCTTCTTTAACCCTGAGGTGGACCGTGATCCGATGCAGCATGAGTTTTAAACTCCATCGCAAGAGCTGGGTCAGGGTCAAGGAGGACCTGGGCTCCTCCGACACGGTGATTGTCCCCCTGGGCTCCCTCGAGGCCCACGGCGCGCACAAGCCGGTGGGCTGCTGCTACCTCCTCGCGGAGGCGGCATCCAGGGACCTGGGTGAGAGGACGGGGGTCATCGTGACTCCCGTCATCCCCTTCGGGGTCTCCGACTCCTACAAGAACTTCCCGGGCACGGTCACAGTGAGCATGGAGGCCCTCTCCAGGTACGTCCGGGAGGCCTCAGAGAGCCTGATACGGTCGGGGTACAGGAAGATCATCTTCCTCTCGGCCCACGGCGGGGACAACCTCTCCGTGCTGAGGGAGCTCTCCTTCAGGTTGAGGGAGGAGCACGGAGCCCTCTGCGCCGTCGTCCACGTCTGGGGCGTCATCTCCCGGATGGTGCCCCCCAACTTCTGGGGGGAGGGCCACAGGACGGGCCACGGCGGGGAGCCCACCACCTCCGTGATGCTCCACCTCCACCCGGAGCTCGTCGACATGTCCAGGGCCGAGCTGAGGGAGCTGAGGCAGCCCATGGAGGGCTTCAAGACCAGATCCTACGGAGTCCACGAGCACGGAGGCGTCCCCCACAGCATCTACCTCTTCGCAGAGGAGGTGGAGCCCTCGGGCTTCATGGGCGACCCGACCCGGGCCTCGGCGGAGAAGGGGGAGCAGCTCTACAGCGCGGCCCTCGACCACCTCGTCGGCCTCGTCGAGAGCTTCAAGAGGCTCGACGCCGCCCTCCCCTGACCCGGATGAACCCTTTTTATCCCCCATCCAGACTGTTTTTAATTATAAGCGGAATACGATCGAGAGGTTGATCGCACGATGAAGGAGAAGGCTTGGACATGGATAGACGAGAACAGCGAGCGGGTCATCGAGCTCAGCGACGAGATCTGGGAGTACGCGGAGCTCGGCCTCGTAGAGGAGAGGTCCTCCAGGTTGATAGCAGAGGAGCTGGAGAGGCACGGCTTCCTGGTCGAGCTGGGGGTCGCCGGCATGCCAACGGCCATCGCCGCCGCATGGGGGGAGGGTAGCCCAGTCATAGGCATCATGGGTGAGTACGACGCCCTCCCCGGGATATCACAGAAGAAGATTCCTGTGAAGAACCCTCTGGTGGAGGGGGCGCCGGGTCACGGATGCGGCCACAACATCCACGGAACCTCAGGAATGGCTGCAGCCACAGCCGTGAGGCACGCCCTCGAGGAGGAAGGCGTCATGGCCTGCATCAAGTTCTTCGGGACACCAGCCGAGGAGAACTACAGCGGGAAGGTCTTCATGATGAGGGAGGGCCTCTTCGACGGCGTCGAGGCCTGCCTCAGCCACCACCCGAGCAGCTTCAACACCACTGGCCTCGGGAGCAGCAACGCCGTCAACGGGGTCAAGTTCCACTTCCGAGGGAAGACAGCGCACGCCGCGGGCTCCCCCGAGCAGGGCCGGAGCGCGCTGGACGCCGTGGAGCTGATGAACGTGGGCGTCAACTTCCTCAGGGAGCACGTGATCGACAAGGCCCGCATCCACTACGTCATCGAAGAGGGCGGGGGCCAGCCCAACGTGGTGCCCGACTACGCCCGGAGCTGGTACTACATCAGGGCCCCGGAGAGGGATCAGCTCGACCCCATCTACGAGCGCATCCTCAAGATCGCGGAGGGGGCGGCGCTGATGACGGAGACGGAGCTGGAGGTGGAGTTCATAGACGCCATCTACAACGTAATCCCCAGCAAGACGCTGAGCGAAGTCGTAATCTCCAACATGAGGGAGGTGGGCGCCCCAACCTACACCCGGGAGGAGCTGGAGTTCGCCGCCAAGATAGCCGAGACCGTGCCCAGGCAGCAGAAGATAGACAGCCTGAGGAAGAGGAAGGTCCCCGACTACGAGAGGTTCATCGACGTCGACTTGGTCACCGACATACTCGACCCCTGGGACGAGGGGGAGGTCAGCCCGGGCTCCACAGACGTCGGCGACGTCAGCTGGGTCACGCCCACGATGGAGTTCGGCACCACGGCGTTCGTCCTCGGCGCCCCGGGCCACAGCTGGCAGCACGTCGCCTGCAGCGGGACGAGCATAGGCCACAAGAGCCTCATCTTCGCGGCGAAGACGATGGCGGGGGCCGCCCTCGACCTCATCACGGACCCCGGGCTCTTGGAGAGGGCGAGGGAGGAGCACACGGAGAGGCTGAAGGGAAGGACCTATCTGTGCGCCATCCCCGAAGACGTCAATCCCCCGCTGGAGATAGCTAGGAAGGCCGCAGAAAACCTGAAGGGGAGGAAATAATCCCCCTTTTTCCCATATGACTATGATTGTGACCGGCTACCTATCATAAACCCATATTTCTGGCAAGATTATTGTTATAAGACCCCTGCGCGCCCCCTTTATGAAGGGGCTGGCTCATGGGCTTCTGGAGGACGTTCTTCTTCGAGCTCCCGGAGTACCTGGAAGGGCTTACCAGGAACCTCAGGAGGAGCCCTAGAATCGAGTCCGAGAGGATCCTGAGATCCCTCGTCCTGAATCGCAGCCGCAGCCTCCTGAAAGACCTCGGCCTGAACGAGGAGCCCTACGAGATTGACGTCCTAAGGGTCATCTTCTCCTCCGATCCCCCTGACTTGAGGCCAAGCCTCATAAGGAGGCTCCTCACGGACACATGAGGGGAAACCGCCTATCATGGCCGAGCCCGATCCGCTAGAGTGCATCAAGTTGAAGATCAGGGAAGACGAGGCCCTCCGCCGCGACCTCCACTCCCTCATCCTCTTCGGCTCCTACGTGAGGGACGACTTCATCGACGGGGTGAGCGACATCGACTTCCTCGCCGTCTTCAGGGCTGTGAGCGAGGATCAGCTGAGGAGGCTCCGGGAGATACTGGAGGACTGCACCAGCGGCCTCCCGCGCAAGCTCGTGGATGCGCCCTGGGAGCTCCTGGAGAACCTCGACGACCCCCTGAGGAAGGGTTTCCCCTACAAGTTCCTCACCTTCTACCAGCTGGACTTCATCGAGAACCACCTCGTCGTCTACGGAGAGGAGATATCCGATCTCCTGCCCCGTTACGACAGGGACGAGCTGCTGAAGTGGAGGGCGGAGAGGCTGCTGAACTCTGTCAGCCGCTTTGAGGGCGATCCCGAGATGCTCAAGCTCTCC
>Ga0209427_10002683_pt1 | contig 20920 bp, 20 predicted proteins | sample DeeMarSWOR136_30_FD_187465 | JGI IMG/M metagenome (GOLD analysis project Ga0209427, IMG submission 187465) | Marine sediment microbial communities from White Oak River estuary, North Carolina - WOR-1-36_30 (SPAdes) (version 2) | ecosystem: Environmental > Aquatic > Marine > Intertidal zone >...
TTTTGATGGTGCATGCCGGACCATTTGCCAATATTGCCGTAGGTCAGTCATCCATAATTGCTGACCGCGTTGGGCTAAAGTTGTTTGATTATCATGTTACAGAAAGTGGCTTTGGCGCCGACATCGGCTTTGAGAAGTTCTGGAATGTCAAGTGCCGCATGAGTGGGCTTAAACCGCATGTATCAGTACTCACCTCTACCGTCCGGGCATTGAAGATGCACGGTGGTGGTCCCAAGGTAGTAGCTGGTATTCCCCTGCCTGAGTCCTACACTAAAGAAGACCTGGGACTGCTGGAAAAGGGCGTTGCAAACATGGTACACCATATCAATATCATTAAAAAGTCCGGTATCAAGCCAGTGGTGTGCGTAAATCGATTCCACACTGATACTGATGCTGAGATCGCCATGGTTAAAAAGGCGGCTGAGGAAGCTGGGGCGGGCTGCGCATCAGCTACCCACTGGGCTGATGGTGGCGATGGTGCCCTAGAGCTGGCTGATGCAGTCATGGAAGCTGCTAAAGAGACAAACGACTTCAAATTCCTGTATCCCTTGGAAATGAAACTAAGGGAGCGGGTTGACCTGATAGCCAAAACAATTTATGGTGCCGATGGAGTGGCCTGGGCACCTGAGGCTGAGGCTAAAGCTAAAGCATTCGAGGCTGACCCTAAATTTGATGATTTCTCTACTATGATGGTGAAGACTCATCTATCCCTTACCCATGACCCGGCAATTAAGGGTGTACCCAAGGGGTGGACTCTGCCCATACGCGATATACTGGTTTTTTCCGGGGCAAAATTTCTCTGCCCCTGTGCCGGAGCTATTAGCATGATGCCAGGAACTTCGTCTAGCCCTGCCTTTAGACGAGTAGATGTAGATGTAAAGACGGGAAAGGTGACGGGACTATTTTAGCGAAGTTTTGGCGAAGGATAACTGTTTGAGCTTTTGTATTGCTGTAGCCGGAAAGGGTGGTAGCGGAAAAACTTCAATAACAAGTCTTATTATCCGCTACCTGAAGAAGAATGGGACGGGATCGATTCTGGCGGTTGATGCTGACCCCAATGCCAACCTGGGGGATAGTTTGGGGCTCAGCACAAAACAAACAATCGGCTCAGTAATCGGGTTGTTTCATGAGGAGAAAATAAACATCCCAGCCGGGATGACCAAGGAGGCCTATCTAGAGTATAAATTCAACCAAGCCATAGTTGAAAGCGAAGGGCTCGACCTTATAGTAATGGGTAGGGGTGAAGGTCCGGATTGCTACTGCTATCCCAATCTTATCCTGAGGGAGTTTACCGATACCCTGTCTGATAACTATACTTATATTGTTATGGATAATGAGGCAGGGATGGAGCATCTAAGCCGAAGAACCACTCAGAATGTTGATGAGCTGTTTATTATCTCCGACCATTCGGTGAAGGGTGCTCGAACTGTAGCCCGGATAAGAGACCTGGTCTCCGAGCTTAAACTAACGGTGAAGAGGCAATCGGTAATAATCAACTTCGTCCCTACCAAGTTAGACTCTATCATCGCTGAGGAACTAGATAGGCTGGGAATTGAGCCCATAACTATCATCCCTTTAGATGAAGAGGTATATGAGTATGACCTAAAGCTGAAGCCGCTGCTTGACCTACCTGATACCTCTAAGGCAGTGAGGGCAATCAACGAACTGATGGTTAAAATCTTGTAAAGGATTGGATTCTGTGTCACAATAACAATAATAGAAAAGGAGATCAAAAATGCCAGCACAAATTATTAGTGGCAAAGATATTGCCGAGCAGATTCGCGAGGAGTTGAAACCAAGGATAGATAAAATAAAGGAGAAGGGGATAGTACCAGGGCTGGCAGCAGTCATAGTCGGGGAAGACCCAGCCGCCATGTCTTATATTCGTGGCATCGCTAAAGGAGGCGAGAAGGTAGGCATAATTACGGAAACGGTTAGCCTTCCTACAGATATTACTCAACAGGAACTCGAGAAGAAGGTCGTAGAGCTTAATGAGGATTCTAAGTTTCATGGTATTATTCTCCAGCGTCCCTTACCAGAGCATATATCTGACAGTGCCATAGTTAACCTGCTATCGCCCGACAAAGACGTGGATTGTCTTAGTCCGATAAACATTAGTAAGCTTATCACTAAAGAAGCAGGCGGCTTTGCTCCGTGCACTCCATCAGCGGTTATAGAAATACTTGACCGCTTGAACATTGAAATTGATGGAAAAAGGGCGGTTATTGTCGGTGGGGCTGGAAAACAAGGCAAAACTATTGGTATAATGCTGCTGAATAGGTGGGCAACAGTTTATTTCTGTGATTATAAAACGATAAACCCTGCTGAAGAATATCAGAGGGCAGAGATTTTGGTAAGCGCAATGGGCTTAGCCAAGAAGGTAAAAACGGATTGGGTGCCTCAAGGAGCTATAGTAATAGATGTAGGGGTGAGTACTGATGAGGATGGTAAATTGAGTGGGGATATAGACTTTGAACCAGTGAAAGAAATAGCTGGAATGATAACCCCTGTACCAGGAGGGGTTGGCTCAGTAACTACAGCCATGTTGCTGTCTCATACCGTCACAGCCGCGGAGGAACTCACTAAATGACCGAGATACTGGATGGAAGAAAAACATCAGCCGAAATAAGGGAAGAACTTAAACAGGAGATAAGTAGCCTTAAGGAGAAGGGGATAACCCCCGGATTTGCTGGTATTCTTGTTGGTGAGGACCCAAGTTCGGCTGATTATATTCGACTTAAGGAAAAGGCAAGTCAAGAGTTAGGCATCTACTCGGAGATGGTAAGATTAGCTGAAACTATAACCGAGGAGGGGTTGCTAAAGGAGATTGACAGACTTAACTCGGATGCTAAAATTCATGGTATTTTTATCCAGCTTCCCCTCCCTGGACATATAGATGAAAATAAGGCTTTGAATACCGTATCACCCGATAAGGATGTAGACGGATTCCATCCGACGAATGTAGGTAAAGCTTGGCTAGGTCAAAAAGCATTTCTTCCGGCAACACCCGTCGGTATCTACGAGATACTCATCCGATATGGTTATAAGGACCTTAAGGGCAAGAGTATGGTCATTGTAAATGTGGACAACCTAGTGGGAAAGCCACTAGCCTCTATTTTTGCTCAGGAAAATATAGGAGTAAATGTGACACTTTGTCACCCCTTCATTCCGAATTTGCCTGATTATACTCGTGGGGCAGACATAGTGGTTGTTTCGGTAAATAAGCCAAAGTTTATCACTGCTGATATGGTAAAGGAAGGGGTGATAGCGATAGATTTTGGTGCAAACTATATCGAAGACCCTACCTCTACAAAGAAGAAGCTGGTTGGTGATCTCGATTTCGATGCGATTAAGGAAAAGGCTGAAGCCATTACCCCAGTGCCAGGTGGTATTGGACCTATGACTGTAACCATGCTTTTGCTAAACACGGTAACAGCGGCAAAACTGTCTGCCGGTCCAGCCTAAGAAGGAGGGAAAAAAGACGGAATATAAAGTTGAAAAAAAGAGTGCACCGGGCAGGGAAGAAGTGGAGGTGCTGGGGGCAACCTTTGAGGAGGGTAAACCCGAGGGTGAGGATGCCGGGAAATGGAGACAGAAATTGAAGAGCAGGGATGAGAAGCTCAAATATCTGCAAAGTGGAGAGAGATATTGGTATGGAAAAGATTGGTATGGCAGTGAGAAAAGGAAGAAGCCGGCTTAGATAAGGAAGATAAAAATAGCATCTAAAATTCCTAGCTGCACAGCTAGGAATTGTTCTTTAGTTATGTAAAATTGGCAGCAGAAAGAGAGGTAAGAAATGGCATTTGAAATTCCAAAGACATTATACAGCGGCAAAATCAAAGAGGCAAAACTGGGCAAGGGAAGTAAAGCAGTAACCATTGGCGGAGAGAGTGCTTATCCCTTCTACCTTTTTGAAGGTGAGATGCCAAATCTGCCCAAGATAGCCATGGAGGTTTGGGACTGCCCCCCTGAGGAGTGGGCTGAAGCTGCCTTAGAACCTTTTATTGGTGTAACCGATGACCCTGTTGCCTGGGCAAAAAAGTGTGTTGAAGATTATAGAGCGGAGATAATTGCTCTGCAACTAATAAGCACCGACCCCAATGGGCTTGACCGAGGGGTTGATGAAGCTGCCGGGGTGGTTAAAAAGGTAGCTGAGGCTATTGATGTTCCCTTAATTGTTTGGGGTTGTAGTGACGAGGAGAAAGATACTGAGGTTCTAAGAAAGGTCTGCGAGATTTGCCAGGAGAAGAACCTGATTATCGGACCAGTAGTTGAAGGAAACCATAAGAAGATTGGTGCCGCCGCTATTGGCTATCACCATACAGTGATTGCATCAACGCCTATAGATATAAACCTGGCTAAGCAGCTTAACATCCTACTGGGCAATCTTGGTGTCTCTGATGAGCTGATTGTGATGGATCCTACCGTTAGCGGCATAGGCTATGGTATTGAGTATGCCTACTCAGTAATGGAGAGGAAGAGGATGGCGGGATTAACCCAGCAAGATGAACGGCTACAGTTCCCTATTATTTGCAATATATCTAAAGAGGTGTGGAAGACCAAGGAAGCGCATATTCCAATAGAGGAAGACCCCAACCTTGGGGATGCCAAAAAGAGGGGTATTTTAATGGAGGCTATGTCAGCTATGGTTCTGCTTCTGGGTGGGGCTGATGTGCTAATCATGAGACACCCTGAAGCAATAAGATTGGTTCAAGAGATGATAGCTGAATTGATAGCATCATAAATAAGATTAGAAGGAGGAAGCAGGATGGCAGAGGCAGAAACCAAGAGCGTCGATAACGCTAGTATTGAGATGATAGAGAAGGCGGCTAGTGATAGGGTTAATACCGCTTTTGACAGGGCTGAAGCGATGAAACCATGTCCCATAGGGTCTGTTGGTAGTTGCTGTAGTAATTGCGGGATGGGACCATGCCGGGTGCCTTTACCTAAAGGCAAAGAGGAAACACCCGAGGAAAAAATGAAGCGAAAAGGTGTCTGTGGGGCAACAGCTGAGACTATTGCCGCTCGTAATTTCGTCCGAATGATAGCCGGCGGGGCGGCAGCCCATGGCGACCATGCCCGTAAGGTAACCGAAGCCTTTCTAGCGGTAGCTAGGGGAGAAGCTCCAGGCTACGAGATTAAAGATGAGCAAAAGCTATTGCAACTAGCTCTAGATTGGGATATTGAAATCGGAGAGCGCAGTAACCAGGAAATAGCCATTGACATCGGCGAAAAAGCTCTGGCCGAGTTTGGCAGACAGGAAGGAGAACTCCTATTCTTAAGGCGGGCGCCATTAAAACGCCAGGAACTATGGCGAAGGCAGGGGGTCGCTCCCCGAGGCATAGATAGAGAAGTTGTAGAGATAATGCACCGTACCCATATGGGAGTTGATCAGGACTATAAGAACCTACTACGCCAAGGAGTTAGAACTGCCATATCCGATGGTTGGGGAGGCAGCATGATAGCTACCGAACTCCAAGATGTCCTTTTTGGTACTCCGGCACCGGTGTTCAGCCAGATAAACCTCGGTGTGCTCAAAGAAGACGAGGTAAATCTTATCATTCACGGTCACGAACCACAGCTGGCTGAGATGCTTGCCGTCGTGACCCAAGACCCCGAGATGATTGAATACGCCAAGTCCAAAGGGGCTAAAGGCATAAACCTAGCTGGCATGTGTTGCACTGCCAACGAGATATTGATGCGCCACGGGGTACCTATAGCTGGGAATTTCCTGCAACAGGAGCTGGCTGTAGTTACCGGGGCACTAGAGGCTATAGTGGTTGATGTTCAATGTATCATGCAGGGACTGGCAGATGTCGCCCAGTGCTACCACACTAAGGTTATCACCACTGACCCCAGAGCCCAGATACAGGGTGCTACTCATATCGAGTTTGACGAGCGTAATGCAATTGAGGTAGCTAAAAATATACTAAGAACTGCTATTGATAACTTCCCCAACCGGGGTAAGAACGTTCGTATTCCCAAGTATAAAACTGACCTAATTGCTGGATTCAGCCACGAAACAATTAACTACTTACTGGGCGGTATATTCCGGGCTTCATACCGACCGTTAAATGACAATATCATCAATGGCAGAATCAGGGGAGTGGCTGGGGTCGTCGGCTGCAATAATGCCCGGGTTCGGCACGATGATGTTCACCTTACTATGGTTAAGGAGCTAATTAAGAATGATATATTAGTGCTTCAGACTGGCTGTAGTGCAATGGCTTGTGCTAAAGCTGGGCTGATGACTCCAGAGGCGGCGTCAAAATATGCCGGTGAGGGACTGGCTTCGGTATGTGAAGCAGTAGGTATTCCACCGGTATTGCACCTCGGCTCCTGTGTTGACAACGCTCGTATCTTGATAGCAGCTACCGCTATGGTAAAGGATGGTGGCTTAGGCGACGACATCAGCGATTTGCCTGTAGTTGGGGCTGGTCCTGAGTGGATGAGCGAGAAGGCAATATCTATTGGTCAATACTTTGTTGGCTCCGGAGTATTCACTGTATTTGGCGTTAATTGGCCCACCCTGGGCAGCGAAGAGGTAACCAAATTTTTATTTGAGGATTTTGAGGCTATGTATGGCGGAATGTGGGCATTTGAACCTGACCCGCTTGAAGCAGCCAAACTTATGATTGAACAGATTGATAAGAAGCGTAAAGCGTTAGGTATTGATAAGGCTAGAGAAAGGATATTGTATGATATGGCGATGAGAAGAGAGCTGGAAGCAGTCTAATCGCCAAGGTATTAAAAAGATAACGAGGTTAAAGATATGTCAAAAATTATTGCATCAGCCGCTATTAGAGGAGCTTATAAAATTATAGACCGGGCTGAGAAGAAGTGGCAAGAGGCAATGGAGCAGTGGGGAGCAAATGAGCCGGTGGGCTTCCCTAACACTGCTTATTATCTACCAGTAATTTATGGGGTTTTAGGAATTGCAGTGGAAAAGTTAGGTGATATGGAGCAGGTTTTAAAGAGATGTAGGTCTCTGCTACCACCACCAGTAAGAGAACAATGCCCTTTGCCCTATCTGGCACCAGCCCTTGACGCCGGGATGGCAACCTTCTTTGCCGATGAGATTATTGAAGCGATAAGGTATCTGGAGGAGCCCAACTTTTATACTAAGCAGGAAGACCCTACTGATGATAATATCTGGTTAGGTGCCGCTGATGATGTAATCCTGAGAAAGAGGGGGATTGAATTTGTTGATGGCACTGCCCCTGGCTTTGCTGCTGTCCTCGGTGCAGCACCTAACCCTGAGATTGCCAAGAACATCGCTCAGGAACTCCAGCAGAAGAACCTATATGTCTTTATGTGCGCTGAACATAACGGGAAGAGGTTTTCGGAACAGCTTATAGAGGCAGGATTACAGATTGGGTGGCCGGTTCGGTTGGTCTCCTTTGGCCCTGATATTACCGCCGCTGTATTTGCTGCTGGTTTTGCCATCAGGGTAAGCTTTTCCTTTGGTGGCGTTAAGCCCGGTGATTTCAGGAGGCATCTCATCTATAACAAAGACCGTACTTTTGCCTTCGCTATGCCGTTGGGGTATGTTACCGATGAATGGTATGCTCAAGCACTGGGTTGTGTTAACTTTGGCTTCCCGACTATTGCCGATACCCCAATACCTGAGATATTACCTACCGGGGTTTGCACTTACGAGCATGTTGTCTCCAATGTCCCCCACGATAGAATAGTGGCTAAGGCGATAGAGGTAAGAGGGCTGAAGGTTAGCGTGGCTGAAGTACCGGTTCCGGTGGCCTTTGGTCCCGCCTTTGAGGGTGAAAGAATTCGGAAAGGGGAATGGTATTTAGAGTGTGGCGGCGGCAGGACACCTATGGTTGAGTGGACTACCTCCAAGCGGATGGATGAGGTAGAGGACGGAAAGATTGAAATAATTGGTCCCGAGATAACTGATGTTCCTGACGAATCCCACTTGCCTTTGGCTATAGTCATTGAGGTTGCCGGAAGAGAGATGCAGGAGGACTATGAGCCTATCCTGGAACGACAAATTCACCATCTGATAAACTACGCTCAAGGGGTCTGGCACCAAGGGCAAAGGGATATTGCCTGGCTACGAATTAGTAAACAGGCAAAGGAAAAGGGCTTTAAATTACATCATATTGGTGCTCTCCTCCATGCCAGACTGCACCAGGATTTTGGTCGAATATTTGATAAGATGCAGGTAAAACTCTATACCGAGGAGGATAAGGTAAGAGAGATAATAGAAAAAGCAAAGGCGATTTATGCGGTTCGAGATGCCCGAATTGAAGGGATGATTGACGAAGAGACGGATATATATTACTCATGCACTCTGTGTCAGTCCTTTGCCCCCAGTCATGTTTGTATGGTTAGCCCGGAAAGAACTGGTCTTTGCGGCTCTTACAACTGGATGGACTGCAAAGCCGCTTACGAGATTAACCCCACTGGACCCAATCAACCGGTGCCAAAGGGGGAAACCATTGATGCCAAACTGGGGCAGTGGAAAGGGATAAACGAGTTTGTGTTTACGGCTTCCCGCGGGAAGCTAGACCATTACAACTTCTATAGTATAGTGTATGACCCGATGACCACCTGTGGCTGCTGTGAGTGCATTGCCGCCGTCCTCCCCCTGTGTAATGGAATAATGACGGTAAATCGGGAGTATAATGGAATGACCCCCAGCGGAATGAAGTTCACCACCCTAGCTGGGACTATTGGCGGCGGCTTAAGCACCCCTGGCTTCGTTGGTCATGGCAAGTATAATATCTGCCAGAGAAAATTCCTCATTGGTGATGGTGGCTTATTAAGAGTAGTGTGGATGCCTAAGATGCTGAAAGAGGAGATTGCTGAGCGGCTGAAAGCTAGGTGTGAGGAGATGGGCGTTCCCAACCTGCTGGAGATGATTGCTGATGAGACAATTGGTGTCACTGAAGAAGAAATTCTTCCCTTCCTGGAAGAGAAGGGACATCCAGCGCTTACTATGGAACCAATACTAGGCTAAGAAAGGAGTTCTACTGTGCCACTTACCGGAATAGATATATTCAAGTTACTCCCCAAGACAAACTGTAAGGAGTGTGGCGAGCCTACTTGTCTTGCTTTCGCCATGAAACTAGCTGCGGGAAAGGCAGAATTAAGCGCCTGCCCCCATGTCTCTGAGGAGGCAAAAGCTAAACTGGAGGAAGCATCAACTCCTCCCATTGCCCCAGTTACTATCGGAGTCGGGGACAGGGCATTAAAGGTCGGCAGTGAAACAGTCATGTTTCGCCACGAAAAAAGGTTTGAGAACCCTCCCGGCTTTGCTCTCCTTATCACCGATACTATGGAGGAGTCTGAGGTCAATACCAGATTGGAGAAGTTCAACCAATTCCAATATGAGAGAGTCGGGCTTATTCTCCGTCCTGAGCTAGTAGCGGTAAAGGATGAATCGGGAGATGCCGGTAAATTTGAGGCTTTGGTTAACAAAGTGAAGCAAAATAGCGACGGCGGCATTATCCTGATGAGCAATAATCCAGATGTTCTGGCTACCGGCGTAAAGGCTTGCGCTGACCGGAAACCACTAATATATGCTGCTACTGAAGATAATGTGGTTGGTGTAACAGATTTGGCTAAGGAGCATTCGTGCCCGGTAGTAGCCAAAGCCTCAAGCCTGGAGGAACTTGCCCAACTGACAACTAAATTAACCGAGGCCGGGGTAAAAGACATTGTTCTTGATTCGGGGTCAAGAGACATTCACCAAGCATTTGAGGAGCAGGTAATCATCAGGAGCGCTGCCCTTATGAAAAAGTTTCGCCCCTTAGGCTTTCCTACTATTGTTTTCCCCTGCGAGATGACTGATGACCCGATGAAGGAAGCTGTAATTGCCTCCATGTTTGTGGCTAAATACGGTAGTATTATCGTTCTTTCTGACTTTCAGGGAGAAAGCCTGTTCCCCCTCCTCGTGGAAAGGATGAATATCTATACTGACCCCCAGCGACCGTTGGCGACTACGGAGGGAATATACGAGATTGGTAGTCCTGATGAGAAGTCACCGGTTCTGCTTACAACCAACTTCTCTCTCACCTACTTCATTGTCTCAGGTGAAATAGAAACTAGCAAGGTGCCCACTTACCTCCTGGTTAAGGATACTGAGGGGCTTTCGGTTCTGACCGCCTGGGCAGGAGGGAAATTTGTCGCCGATAATATTGCCCCCTTTGTTAAGAAGTGTGGAATTGAGGATAAGGTTAAACACCACAAATTGGTAATCCCTGGGTATGCTGCTGCTGAAAGCGGTGGTTTGGAAGAAGAGTTACCTGACTGGGAGATTCTTATTGGTCCCAGAGAGGCGGCTCACATACCATCCTACCTTAAGACATGGAAGCCAGAAGGAGGGGAGTGATGTTACTTATCGGGGAAAACATAAATATTATGTCAAATATTATCGGTCCAGCACTGAGGGAGAGGAACCCCAAGCCTATTCAAGAACTAGCCGAGGCCGAGGCTGAGACTGGAGTGGATTATCTTGACCTCAATATTGGTCCGGCACGAAGGGCTGGAGATGAGTTGATGGAATGGGTGGTAAAGACAGTGCAAGAGGTTACCAACTTGCCATTATCTCTGGATACAACAAATCCGGTGGCTATGGAGGCTGGACTAAAGATGCATAAAGGCAGGGCATTAATTAATTCTATCTCTTTGACAAGGATGGAGGAGGAATTACCTCTGGTTGAAAAATATGACGCTGACATGATTGGACTATTGTGGGGAAGAGAGGGGATGCCTCGGGATGCCGCTGAGAGAGGGATTATAGCTGTTGAGCTTGCCTATAGTGCCAATGAAATGGGTATCCCTAATGAGAATATCTGGTTCGACCCTATCGTGACCCCGGCGGTTAATGTGGATACCAACCAAGTGATACCCTGCCTGGAGTTTATGAGTATGCTGCAAGATATTGCTCCTGGGTGTAAATCTACTGCAGGCTTATCTAATATCTCCAATGGCACCCCTACCCACCTCAGACCCTATCTTAATCAGACTTATTTAATGATGCTTATGAAATATGGAATTCATTCCGCTATAGTTGATGCCTTTGACTCAGAGTTGATAAAGATAGCCAAGGGCGAGAAGCCTGAACTCGTTGCTCTGGTGCACCGGGTAATGGATGGCGAGAAACCTGACCTATCCTCCTTAAGCGAGGAGGAGGTAAAATATGTGAAAACGGTCAGGGTTCTCACTGGTGAATCACTCTACTCCCACTCCTGGCTTGAGCTATAGTGTCAACCTTCTAAACAAAGTTTGTGGTGACCGCTGAATGGAAAGCAGGTATTTGTCACTGCCGAACCAGCAAAATTATGAATATGCTTATGAACTGGCTTATAAGCTTGCCTGTGAGCAACTAAATAATATTGGTGATATAGACCAGCTATGCCTCAGAAGCGGCGCGCAATATCAGGTAATAGATTCCCAAAAAATAATCATCCTAGAATATCTAAACCAATGCTACCAAATCACCTTTCCTGATATAGACATTTCATTAATAGATAGCCAACAGGAAGTACCGATAAGGGACAAGATATTGATACTCCACTATTTGACCTTAGCCAAAGGTAGCCCCATCAGTAATAAAGTGATTGCCTATAGAGAATTGCCAGAAGGGACTATTTACTTCCCGACATTTTCCAAGAGAGCTATAAAACCCCTGTTAGACCACTTTGGTAAGGAGCCTCGCCTTCTAATAGACGCTGCCAAGAGGCTGGGGGGGTATAAAGCTGATTATGGCGATGTAGCGGTAACCATTAATGCTTTCAGCCGGGTACCTATAACTCTTGTTTTATGGCGAGGCGACGATGAGTTTACCCCCGAGGGGAGCATACTGTTTGATAGTACTATCCCTGACTATCTTTCCACTGAGGATATAAATGTGCTTTGTGAAACTATAGCCTGGAAGTTGGTCAAATTTTTAAAGTCCGTTGAAGGTTAGAAGAGTTAGAGATAAGCCCAAATTGAAGAGAGGAGCCCTTCTCTGTTACAATATACAGGTTTTAAACTGGTAAACCTGAGATACGAGATTGGCTCAGTGTTGCCAGCAAATAAATTACTATCCAAGAATTAAGCGAGTTGAAAAAGGAGAGGCAGTCTTGAGTTCAATTCCCCAGTCAAGGTTGTATTTAGATCGTTTTCTCCCCGTAGTGCTCACATCACCTTATATTGTGAGGGAAATGTTACAACTGGCTCAGGTTGGGAGGGAAGATGTAGTTTATGATTTAGGTAGTGGAGACGGGCGTATTCTTATTGCCGCAGTAAAGGAATTTGGAGCTAAAAAAGCTATTGGATATGAAACCAACGAAGATTTCTACCAGGCCTCCCTGAGTGAGATAAAACACCAAGACCTTCAGGAGAAGATAACAGTAATCAAAGGAGACCTGTTTAAGGCTGATATTTCAGAGGCTTCGGTCATTGCCCTATACTTATCACCCGAAGCCATCAAGCTTGTAACACCCAAGCTTGAAAAGGAAGCAAACTACGGAACACGTATAGTTAGCCGTGGCTTTGAAATAAATAAATGGCAACCAATTAAAGTTAAAAACCTAACATACTCCACAGGCAACCCCAGCCGACCAATTTATTTATATACGATACCGGAATCCCTCAAATAGAAGCACTCCGCTTCTAAATTGGCTTCCTTCGCTGGGCAAGCTTAGCCAGCCAGATACTCATCTCATATAGAACTATTAACGGAGCAGCAACCAGGGTCTGATTTATAGGGTCAAAGGTAGGGGTAATTATGGCAGCCAGGATAAAGGCAAATATAATTGCCAGCTTCCGTTTATCAGAGAGCCACTTTGGCTTGAGAACGCCAAGCCTTGCCAGAAAGGTAGTCACTACTGGCATCTCAAAGACAAGACCAACCGCCAGCAGCAGTCTGGTCACGATTGAGATATAATTGCCAATCTTAATTTGGGGAGAGGCTATATCACTACCAAAGGTAATTAAGAAATTTGTTGCCGGTGGTATTAGAATGAAGTAAGTAAAGGCGACACCGGCGGCAAACATTAGCGCTATCCAGGGGAGTATCAGATAAACATATTTCTTTTCCTTAGAGGTGAGTGCCGGGGAGACAAACATAATAAGTTGATAAGTTAGGTAGGGCATGGCTAATATAATACCGCTGACCAGGGATACCCTCATAATGGTGCCGATCATCTCTGTCATCTCGATAAAGATAAGAGTGATGTCTTGGGGGGCGGGAGCAATCAGAACGTTAAATATCTGCTGAAAAAATATGAAGGAGAGAGTTGAAGTAATTACTACTGCGATAACACTTTTGATTAAGCGCTGACGAACTTCCCCGAGATGCCCGAGGACACTTAGTTTCTTTTCGTCACTACTCATCTCATCACTAGCGTCTCACCGGTCTCTCGGACTAGTAACCTCTTCGTCTCGGGGTTCAGCCGTACTTACACTTGAAGATTCAGTGGGCTTATCGCCACTGTTTTTTCCTGGCTGATGTGGATTGTCTTTTTCTTTGTCTATTTCCTTGGTCACCGTTGTTGTGAGGTCGAAGGTAGCTTTTTTTAAGGTACGTACCGCTTTCCCCAGCATCCTGGCAATTTCAGGTATCTTTCCTGGTCCCCATATTATCAGGACTACGACAAGGACTAGTAATATTTCCAGTATCCCCATGTCGAGAAAACCCATTACCCTCACCTCACCATTAACTACTCGAGGACCAAATCACCAGTTGATTTGACTACTGTTTGGGAACAATGACCTTCTACCTATAGCTATAGGAATATAAGCTATCCTCTTACTCCTCGCCGGCCTTGGTTGTCTTCTTGGTGACCTTCTTTTTGGGTTTGGGGGGTTCTTCTTCCTCTTCACCCTCTTCACCATGCTGTCCCTTACGGAACGCTCTCAGCCCTTTACCAATAGCCCCGCCAACCTGCGGCAGTTTCCCTACCCCAAAGATAATTAAGATAATCACCAAGATAATAACAATCTCCCATCCTCGTGGTGGTGTAAACATAACTCCCTCCCCACAAAAATAATACCTATTTTAGCCCATTTCTATCCCTATTGAGATGGATTTCCTGATAGGCTAACTTAATTATAATTAACTTAGCTGGAATTTTCAATTACTAGCGGTCTGTAATCGCTCCTCACCGGGATAGGCAGCTATGCAGAAGGCAATCTTAAGCTGTAATGCTCTTTAGAGGCGTTTATCCTAAATATTATGGCTCCTAAATGAAGAACACATGGCTCCACAAGAAGACACCAAGAGAATATATTACCTCTTCATCGCTTTGCCCTAGCCCAAGCCCTATCGCAGGGACTGTATCCATATTCCTGGGCTTGGGCATCGATATCAAAAGTAAATAAGCGCTCCAGAGGCAGCAAGACCTCGGATTTAGCTTGCCGCAGGTCTAAGGTTTTCAAGTACCGTTTACACCCCTCACATACATAGAGCCGATAGAGCCCTTCATCATCGGTAAAATAGGCTAGGGCATCCTGGTCCTGGGTGCCACAATAGGGACACTCCAAACGTTGAAAGAGCCACTCAGCATCACAACGAGAGCACAGAAGCCACCTTGCCCCACGCTCTTTATCCAAAAAAGCAAAGTCAGGATTGCCCCCACAAATTGGGCAATATCCACGCCGCCAGCGCTCTTGGTTCACCCTGCCAAGCAAGGCTTTAGAATAGCTGACTAAAAAAGGATTGAGAGTGGCGTGGATTATAGCCTCCAGAAGATGTTCACTGACATCATCAGCTTCCGTCAGGGACGGCAAGCTGGCTCCCTCGAACCATGCCTTGACCATTTCCCTAGATAGGGAGGGACGGGACTCCGGCTCCTTCAGGCTTTGGGGGAACTCACCAAAAAGCTCCGGATATGTAGCAAAGGCACCGGTAACTTCGGTAAATATATCCTGTAGTAACGACCAATCGAAGGCAATATCATTAAAACCTACTAGCGGTAGTCCCTGCTCCATTCGTTCGCTGATAGTCCGGCTAGATAAACCAGGTTTAGGTATGCCTATACGCCGCTTAGCCCTCGATTGAATGCGTAGTAATCTTCGGTAAAACTCAATGAAGTTAGGGTCAACATCCTCCTTAACTTTCCATTCTTCTAACTTTCTAAAAATTTTGCTATTCGTCGGCACTTGGACTTTCCTTCATGCCCTTAGAAACTCTGTCGTACCATTTACGGTGATGTGCCTTGGCATATTCAGCCGATACTTTACCGCGAGCCATGGAGCTCCACGCTCCAGTCCGGAGGGGACGCATAAGAGGATGAATCACGGACAGGAAAACATGGACAAAGAACATAGCACCAAGGGCGATGAAGGCTACATCATGGGCAAAGATACTCCATTGCAGAAGCGCAGCCGGTGCTGTAGTCTTGAATACCCACATAATTAACCCGCTCACTCCTATGACCACCCCCATAACAATAACCATTAACCACCACAACTTCTGACCTGTATTCATATGCTCTTGAGGAGGCATAGCTTCCTCATCGCACAAGAAGTAATAACGAGGTGCTGCCTTAAGCCATTCTAAATCATCTTTTCCCCAAACGAAGGCTTCCTTTAACCCCTTCCAGCTTGCTTTCCAGTTAGTCAGCAGGTAGATGAGGGGTCCCGCTACAATGATAACGGCACCGATGCGGTGTAAGATGCGGGTCCAGCTATCCACCGCCAGAAACCCCAAACTGGGGATAAAGAGTATTAGCCCGGTGAAGAACAGAATTATGAAGGCACCACCATTGAACCAGTGTAATATCCTAGTTGGCTTTCTATAGCGTTCAACTTCTTGCTCCATCTTGATCCATTTGTAGCGTTCAACCTCTTGCTCCATCTTATTCCTCCTTCCTACCAGGTAGCTCTCTTCTTAATTTTGCTTCTCGGGCTATGATGTAGTTTATCCCTAACCCCAATAAAGCCAATCCGCCTACCGCCCAGCCTATAGGTTGAATCACATCCTTCCAGGCTATGGCTGCCGCTGGAACCTTGGGGTCTACAGGCAGCCCATATACATCAGGTGAATCACCAAGGACATACATTACATGTAAGCCTCCCAGCTCTTTATCGCCGTAGAAGTAGGCATTGGGATGGCCGTTAGCCTGTAGGGCTTGAACTCGTTCCCCGCCCACTACCACTAGTTCATCACGGTCACCAAATGTCAGGGCACCGGTAGGGCAGGTTTTGACACAAGCTGGCTCATAGCCTTCGGCAATCCGGTCAAGGCCAGGGGTAGTGCAAAAGACACACTTATCCATTTTGGCTACACCGGTCCACAAGTTGCTGTCACTTCGTGGCACATTAAAGGGGCAAAAATCAGCACAGTAGCCGCAGCCACTACAAAGGTCTTTATCATAGGCGACAAAGCCAAGTTCGTGGTAATAGAGAGCGCCGGTGGGACAAACCTTAACACAAGAGGCATCAGTGCAGTGCATGCAAGCTTGTCTAGTGAACAGCCAGTCCATCTTCCCGTTCCTTTTCACCTCAGTGAATTTGATCTTCAGCCAGGTCTGAAATGAAAGGTCAGGGGGATTTTCATAGGTTCCCCTATTGGTAGTCTCCTCTGCCGGCAGCTGATTCCAACCCTTACAGGCTACCTGACATGCTCTGCAGGCCGTACATTTAATAGCATCGTACAGTATTGCTTTAGCCATTTTTACGCCCTCCTTACATTACACAAGAAAGTCTTATACTCAGGGATGGTCGTATTAGCATCACCAACGTGGGGAGTGAGGATGTTACCACTGTCACCTTTAGCCATCCCACTGTATCCCCAGTGGTTGAGTACGCCTATATGGTGTATAGTCTTCCCACCCACTTGTAGTGGTTGGAAGCGTTTAGTAACTACCGCCACTGCCCTAACCTCTCCTCGTGCTCCGCTTACTATGACCTTATCCCCAGCTTTGATGCCCTTTTCTGCCGCCAGTTCCTCATCCATCTCTACATACATCTCCGGCATGAGCTCCACCAGCCAGGGAAGATTTCTGGTCATAATACCAGTCTGCCAATGTTCGGTGCAGCGGTAGGTAGTACCGACATAAGGATATTGGTCGGGTATACCCCGCTCATTTCGGTATTTCCCAATAAAGGCACAGGGATTAGTCTGAGTGCCCGACATTAGGTTTCTATCTAACGGGCTCTCCCAGGGTTCATAGACCTCAGGTACTGGTCCCTCGGCGCGACCGTAGCCCCAGATGCGGGCTACACCTTCCGGATTCATGATGAAGGGCAAGTACTTCTCACCCTCCTTAGCATAGTTTATTGCCGGCCAGCCACCATCAAGTACATCCCCGCCTTTATCATCACTTAAATCACCTTGTGGTGCCCAAGCTTCACCCATCCAGTAGGTAACGGCATGCTCCTCGTCCCAGGGATTACCATTCAAGTCCACAGAAGCGCGGTTGTAGATGATGCGACGGTTATATGGCCAGCACCATGACCACTTGGAATAAAGCCCTATCTGCTTTGAGGTGTTATCTATCGGGTCACGTCTCTTCAATTTGTTTCCCTGTTCTTCAGTGTACTGGTTGCAGTAGAGCCAGTTGCCTGATGTAGTTGTGCCGTCATCCTTAAGCTTGGTGAAGAGATATACCAGCTTACCAGTAGTAAGGTCGTAGCCGTTGACCTCCCTAGCCACCATATCAGCATTAATCTCTCCATAGTCCCAGACCAGGTCGGTGATAGCCTCACGCCCGGGTGCGGCGCTATCTGCCTCATAGAGCTCTTTGAGCTTCATCATAACCAGGTTCATAATCTCCAGGTCAGGCTTGGCTTCTCCAGGTGGCTCCACTGCCTTATAGCGCCACTGTGCCCAGCGGCCGCTGTTACTGATGCTCCCCTCTTTTTCATAGGAACAAGCGGCCGGGAGTACGAAGACCTCAGTGTTAATGCCGGTCGGGTTTATCCCAGGGCGTTTCCAGAACTCGGCAGTCTCAGTCATCCAGATGTCAGCGACAACTAGCCAGTCCAGGTTGCCCAATGCCTCACGCTCTCCATTGGAATTTGGACCGCCTACTGCCGGGTTTTGTCCCCAGGACCAGAGACCCTTAATCTTACCTTCGCCCATTGCCTCAAACATCCCAATGTGGGTGTAATTTACCGTTGCCCTGGCTGACTTAGGCAGATAATGAAAGCAAAAGTCATTGTCCCGGGTAGCCGCATCACCATACCACGCCTTAAGTAGGCTGACGACATACTTCTTGGAATTGCCCCACCAGTTGGAGCTTTTGTCTCCAGCCAGACCCTGAGGTGTGATGGTGGCATCAACATGTTTCCCGGTTCGCTTAATGTAGGTATCAAGGTCAGTATCGCCTTCTACCGGCACATTGAGATATCCGGGCAGGATGTGCTCTAACAGACACATATCCGTGGACCCTTGCACATTAGAGGTGCCCCGCAAGGCGTTGATGCCGCCGCCGGCAACACCCATATTAGCCAGCAGAAGCTGGAGTATGGCATAGCCCCTGATATTCTGTGTGCCGTATGTATGTTGGGTGGTTCCCATAGCATACATAATGGTGCCTGCCTTACCCTTTTGCCCCGTTGCCGCATAGGTCTGACAAACCTCAATATAAACATCCTTTGGCGTACCGGTGATATTACATACTGTATCCGCATCGTAGCGGGAGAAATGCTTCTTCAGCAACTGGAATACGCAATTGGGGTCCTTCAGAGTCGGGTCGGTAGCCGGAGTTTTGGTGTCGGCATACTTCCAAGTATTCTTAGCCGCAGCGGTATACTTGCCGTCCTTCACTTCCCCAAACAATCCGTCAGTGAACTTAAACTCGGAATTAACAATAAAAGCAGCGTTGGTATACTGGGTTACATATTCCATATTGTAACTGCCCGGATTATTCTCCATGTCATTAAGTATGTAGTTAATCATTCCCCCGATAAAAGCGATATCGCAACCCGACCTCATCGGGGCATAGATATCGGCTTTGGAGGAAGTGCGAGTGAAACGAGGGTCAACGCTGATAAGTTTTGCCCCTCTCTCCATCGCCTTGGTAACCCACTTGAAGGATATGGGGTGGTTTTCCGCCGCATTGGAGCCGATAACCATTATACAGTCGGCATTTCTAATATCAATCCAATGATTGGTCATTGCCCCGCGACCAAATGTTTCCGCCAAACTGGCGACAGTGGCCGAATGTCATATACGGGCACAGTGTTCTAAATACACCAACCCCAGGGCACGGTCCATCTTAGCCAGCAGATAACATTCTTCGTTATCCAGCTCTCCACCACCAAGGCTAGCCATAACATCGGTCCGGCCTGCCTCGGCAATCCAGTTGGCGTCACGGGTGGACTTGACTCTGTTGGCGATTGTCTCTACTATCCAATCCCACGACTTCTCTTCCCAGTCGGTTGCGTTTGGAGCCCGGTAAAGAGGTTTGGTGAGTCGATATGGATTGAGTTTACCATCTACTTGATGCACCTGAGCCATAGCCAACCCTTTGCTACATAAAGCACCCTCGTTGATGGGATGGTCAGGATCGCCCTCTATTTTTACGATACCATCTTCGTAGGAGGTCACAATGGCTCCACAGCCCACAGCGCAGTAACAGCAAATGGTAGTTGTCTCCTTGACCTTCTTCTTCAGTGCTGAGGTTCGCGCACGACCCGCCAGGGCTACATCAGGACTAAGTACCCCTAGTATAAAGACACCACCAACCCCCGCTCCTGAGGTCTTAAGGAATTCTCTCCGGCTTAGTTCCATAATCTTCCCTCCTTTAATTGATTTCTTAAAGGGTTACAGGCTTCTGTCTTTCAAGCTTATCAGCCTGACCATTTACTAAAAAAGGGCGAAACTCTCCGCCCTTCTGCTAGAACAAGCAAAATCTACTTCAACTCCCAAGGTCTTCACCACCTTCCCTCTTGGATATGACAATTGCCGCTTCCTTAATTAGCCGTTATATAAATCCTAAACATTAGTAAAATTATAATGTTGCTAATGTTACCACATTAACCACACCCCTGTCAATCCACCGAAGTAAATTGTCTAAACGGAGATAATAGCAATTATTATATTTTTTCACCTCATGTCAAAGCTCCTATTTATTATCACTACCATAAAAAATTTGAGGGTGACACAATAAGTACAACAGCGAGCCAAGGAAAGTAACAAATATTATTACTACAACCCACGGCCATTTTCGCCCACCCAGTATTCGCTGCCTAGCCGCCAGGTCATGCAACAACATTATTGCCAGTACCCAATGTAGTATACCGAACAAGGCAAGCCGTAAAAACCATTCTAGTTCCAAGGTTTCGCCTTCCTCAAATTTTAAGTCTAGGTGTAATTATAAAGGAAAAAGCGTAAGGAAGCCATAAGGATATGGGTAAAGCTATAAGGAACTCATATAGAAGCTAAGATTTCATTCGGCTGAGTTCAGTAGTTCCTACTCAACCTTTTTGCGTTGCGTAATATCTCTGAATGCGGCTAGTTGGCAGACTATTCCATCAGAATCAACATAGGGTGAAGCCAACACCTCATAAGCTCTGCCATCTGGGAAGTTGTATTCCCATTTCTCAATTGCACCGTCAATAACATCTGGTAGTTTACAGATTTGGCGGCACGGGGTATCTAAGTTATACAGACATTCGTAGCAATAAGAGCCAATGCCCTTACCGAAATCTCTTATCATACTCGGGTTCATAAACCGTATGCGGTAGTCTGGGCCAGTGATGATGACACCATCTTCCATTCTCTCCAGTATTGCTAGAAGTCTATCTCTTTCACTTTTTACCAGAGCCTCAAGACGGCAGCACCTTTCAGACTCGCTATGTGCCTTTGCCGTAAGGTAACCTATAGTGCCGGCAATTACAATAAAAAACACTGTCCTCAGTATTGGATCAGGGAAGGGAGATATAAAGATGGCGCGGGGTAAAAATACCATCAAGCAAGCTGTGTTAATGATCACCATCGCCTTAAGCCCATAAAAGT
>Ga0209427_10002684_pt1 | contig 20912 bp, 22 predicted proteins | sample DeeMarSWOR136_30_FD_187465 | JGI IMG/M metagenome (GOLD analysis project Ga0209427, IMG submission 187465) | Marine sediment microbial communities from White Oak River estuary, North Carolina - WOR-1-36_30 (SPAdes) (version 2) | ecosystem: Environmental > Aquatic > Marine > Intertidal zone >...
AATTTGGCACAGAACTTCCGATGAAGGAGCAAAAAAGTAAGGAGTGAAGAATATGTCAAATCTGGAAGAAATAGTGGCAAGAAACCTGAAAAAAACACCGAGCATACACGAATCAGTCTTTATTTCCCCCTCAGCCAATGTTATTGGGGATGTGGAACTAGCTGAAAACGCTTCTGTTTGGAATTGTGCAGTCGTAAGGGGGGATGTAGGCCGCATAGAAATAGGGTATTTGTCTAATATCCAAGATTGTGCAGTGATCCATCCTGGATGGACTCGTGAAAGGGATACAGGGATTGACGTGCGCATCGGAGAGTATGTCTCAATCGCACATGGCGCAATTATACACGGTGCCACTATAGAAGACAACGTTATCATAAGCATGAATGCTACGGTTATGAATAATGCAAAAGTAGGCTATAATTCAATTATTGGTGCAGGTGCGGTAGTTACACAGAACTCAATTATTCCGCCAAACAGCATCTGTTTCGGTATTCCTGCAAAACCCCTAAGAATAGTGAATGAAGAACAACTTGAATTAATTAAGTGGAATGCGATGGAATACTACCATCTCGCGAAGCAATACTTAAAATTCCGACAATAATCACCCTATTACTTTTTTACAGACTTCATCTATACCATTCAGCGCAAAAATAGGTTTAGCATAGCGCGCGCTTTTTTTTGTGAATTTCGAAAAGTTACATTTAAAATTATATAAAGTCCATATCTTTCTGTTAAAAAGATTTTAATCAATTTCCGGCTTTTAATTATTTCAAATGTGATAATTGGTAAATCTTTTCCTCATAAATCGTTATGTATAGCCATGCATATGCTCTTCGATGCTTAAAATCTTATATATAACTTGCATATATATAGCGTTTCATACTCCTTTTTAGATACAACTTGTATCTCAAAACGTTTTGAGTTAGGAGGAAATATAAAAAATGGCAAGAGGATATATGGGAAAAGAAGCGTGGATTAATTTATCCACAGGGAAAATAGAAATCAAAGACATCGATTACGACATGGCAAAGAAATGGCTTGGCGGAAGAGGAATCGGAGTAAAGATACTCTATGATAACTTGAAGCCAAAAACAGATCCACTCTCACCTGACAACATCATTGTATTCGCGACAGGACCGTTGACGGGAACAGGTGCCCCGAGTTCTGGACGATTCTGTACAGTTACTAAGAGCCCTCTCACAGGAACCGTTTCTGACAGTCACTGTGGTGGAGACTTCGCTCACGCAATAAAAAATGCAGGATTTGATTGGCTTATTATTACAGGAAAAGCCGCCAAACCAACAATGATTCTGTGCAGTGATGGAAAAATTGAACTTAAAGATGCTTCAAAGTATTGGGGCATGAGTTCTATGGCAACGGAAAAAGCAATTCTTGCGGACTTAGATCCATCTTCCGTAGGAAAGGACATGGAAAAATTAGTACGCAATCCAATTGGTGTGGCAACTATCGGACCTCCAGGCGAGAACATGAAAAGACTTGCGGCTATAATGAACAGGTTCTACCGTGCCGCTGGAAGAGGTGGACACGGAGCCGTTATGGGTTCAAAGAACCTAAAAGCTGTAGTGGCAATGGGTAAACAAAAAATCCCAATGGCTGATGAAGCTGCATATAAGGCTGCCGTTAAGAAGAACGAAGACGAAATAATGCAAACAGGTGACGTAACAAAGATTGGCGGAGGACTTTATACACTTGGTACAGCTCTGCTGGTTAACATCATCAACGGTGCAGGAATTTATCCGACACATAACTTCCAGATGGATCAATTTCCGGGAGCAGAAATTACTTCTGGTGAATATCTAAAGGAAAACCGCTTAATCAAGAATGTCGGTTGCAAAGGCTGCAGAATCATGTGCGGACGATGGAGCAAGATAGAAAAAGGTCCTTATGCCGGAACCGAGTGCGAGGGCTTCGAGTACGAGACCACTTGGTCTTGGGGCGCGGACTGCGGTTGCGACGATATTGACTACGTTTTGACAGCACATCATATTTGCAACGAGTATGGACTTGATGCTATTCAAGCAGGTACTGCGACAGCATTTGCGATGGAATGCTACGAGAAGGGGATCATAACAAAGGATGACACAGGCGGAATTGACCTCAAATTCGGAAATAATGAGGCAATAGTGAAGATTGCAGAAATGATAGGTAAGGTCGAAGGAATCGGTGCAATATTAGCCGATGGTGAAGAGATGGCGGCTAAAAAATTCGGCAAAGGTGCCGATAAGTACGCAATGACAGTCAAAGGCCAGAGTATGCCTGCGTATGACGGAAGAGGTGCCAAAGCACACGCACTAGCATATGCGACATCCAATAGGGGTGCATGTCACTTACGTGCCTACATGATCAATCCTGAAATTTTAGGTGCACCTGAGGCATTAAATCGATTCGCTCCGGACCAGAAATCAGTTGATATGTTAATTGCCTTCCAAAACGGCGTTTCAGTAATGGACTCTAGTCTGGTTTGTCAGTTTGTGACTTTCTCCATGTGGATGCAGGAATTTGCAAACCTATTGAACCCAATAACTGGCTGGAACTACACTGCTGAAAGTTTGGATGCAATGGGTGCTCGCATTTGGGAACTTGAGAAAAAGTTCAACCTTCGAGAAGGATTTGGCAAGAAGGACGATACCTTACCAACTAGAATACTTGAGGATCCAATACCAGCAGGACCCTCAGCGGGAAACACGGCTAAAGAAGGAATGGACTTACTAGAGACATACTATAAGACGCGCGGATGGGATTCGAACGGTAAGCCACCATAAATCAAGAAAAAGTATTTAATCGAGTAAAAAACTCTTTTTTACCTTTTTTTATTTTTTTCTGCTCTGATTTGTTGTTTTCTTATGGAATTTTAAACTAGTTCTTAAGATTGTATCTCAGATAAGAGACAACAATTGTTAGAATCTATATGTATAAAAAATATTTAAGAGAGTCAAGCATAAGGTCACAAATTAATGCAATTAATTTAGGACTTTACATACAATTGATAAGGTGATATTATGATAATCGAGCGACGTTTTAGGAGTACAAAAGTTCCAATCCAGGTTTGGAACAATACTATCTTGTGTCTTGAGCGGATAGATGTAACTCTCACAAAAAAGGAAATAATAAAATTTGAAGGGGACGATTTTGACGGCGTCATCGAAGGTAGTCGCCCAGGTTCTAAAGGACAGGTGTTTGTTCGAGTTAAAATCCATGGATGGCGAGATATGAACCATCATGGTGGGTTTTGGCCAACCTCATTAACTTCCGATCTTATAACTGAAACATTTGAACTCTCTGAGAACAACGAAGAACTCCCCGACACTCCAGATGCGAAAGCCCTAAACGAAGAATTTAATACCAATATAGGCAAATATTACTTGTGGGGCACTTCAGGTTAGCAATTTTTGTGTCCTAAGTTTACAAATCTACATAAATTCTTTTTTTCTTAATTTCAAACTGGCGCAAGACATAATAAATTCCAAAAAATAAAAGACAATTTGAACTCTAAGATCTCTTTAAAGTGCCAAATGAATGATATTGAATATTACTCTATCCTCCACCACTCGGCGGAAAGAGTGCGATGAGATCATCATCCTTTAGTTCTGTTTTTGGACCTTGTAAACTTTTTACATTTGCTCCGTTGACGAACATAACCAAACGATCAGTTAATTGGTTTGTTTCGGGATCAATTAATTTTTCTTTCAATTCCTCTCCATAATGTTGGATAAGCGTATTAATTAAAGTCTCTACATCGCCTTGATTTAATGTAAATTGCCTACCTGCTTCTTTAATGACGTTCGTTCTTAATATTCCATAAAATTTAACATTAACAGTTACCATCTTCATCCCCATTTTAATCTAAGTATGACTTATTAACAGAACTTATTGTTTTGGCAAATAATTACTAGTTTTCAACTTTTAGATTTTGTGATTATTTAATGATTAGTCTAATTTTATTGTGTAAATAAGTTCATTTGGTTATTGAAATGGCTAGCAAACCGGATGATATCAGTCTCAGACATGTTTTCAGTCTCATATCCCAGACGAGAGCTGACTGGGACACCTAAAGCAAATTTTTTATAGGTCAAATAAAAATCAACGAATTGTTGAAATTTTAGGACGATACCGAATTTTTGAGGATCTAAAAATCGCGGGGAACCAGGCTCAAGAAAAATTGGATTACAGGCGATATGTACAATATTCGGATATTCTTGGACAACTTTTTTTCCAAGCTGAAGAGTCTCTCCAAAGTGTTTAACAGTTTCACCAGTCAATCCAGTAGTGAAATATAATTCGATAGGGATAAAATTATCTTTCGCGAGATTTAGCCACGAAAATAATTCTGAATCGCTGTAATAAAACCCTTTGTTCAATTTCCGAATCGTTTCGTTACCAGATTCAGGAGATAATGTAAGGGTAGTGAATAAGGGATTGAAGGTTCTTTTGAATTCTTCCAAGAACTTTTTTGAAGTAACATCCCATACTAAAAACTGGGTAGAAATGTCTATATCCTCTTTTCGGATCATTTCAAAGAGTTTAAAATAATATTCACGTGTTTTTCGCCCAAAGGGGTCAAAATCGCAGTATGCACACGAGATTTTCATTTCTGCAAATACTTTCAAAGTTTCAATTACTTTTTCTTGTGAACGGTATAAGGGCATCGAACGTCCTGTAAGGAGGCACTGAGCGTTATGGCCACCTCCGCAATAACTGCAATTTACTGCACACCCTCTCCCCACACATAACCATCCTTGCCTCTTTAGTTTTTGGCGAAGGTCGTCATTTTCGTGAGTAAGTTGTAGGTAGTTGTACCAATTTCTGAGCAATGAGATTCTATGAAAATTGAAGGAATCAAATTGCTCTTGAGAAGGACAGTAATTCTTTTTACTTTGTTTTATGCTACCATTTTCTCGATAAAACAAATTAGAAACGCTAGATAGATCTTGAGAGGGAAGAGCATTCAAAAGATCTAACATTGGAATTTCTGCATCACCTTTGACAATTGCATCAACATACTCAAATTTTTTTAGTAGTTCTTCAGCAAAACAAGAAGCAGTGAAGCCACCCAGCACAATAAAGATATTTTCGTAAGTATTTTGTGCTATTTCAGCAATACGCAACGCATCATAACTATGAGGATACCAGTGAAGATCGATTCCAAGAACTATAGGTGTATATTCTTTGAATAACGCTTCTATCGTGAAAGAAGAATTGAGCAGTTCTTCCAATCCGGTATGAACGATTTCTGTTGAAAACCCATTCCGATCAATGTAATCAGCAATGGCAATACTCCCCATTGGGAGTATCACGTTAGTCAGTACATTAGTCGGGGAGCGTGTTTTAATACGCGTGGTAGGGTGAACAATTAAACAATCAATGTCCTTCATTATACTTCCTTCTGTAAAATTTGCAAGGAATGGATTACATTAAAGCCAACTCGATCAAGAAGAGAAGTTAGAAAATCATTTTGTTCGTCAATATATCCAATCTGGCAGGTATTTACACCTTTTTCACTCATTGTGAGTACTGTTTTATGAAGCAGTCCCTTAAAGAGATCAATATCTTCGATTTTTAGGCCAAACCTAAAGATTTTCCCTGTTGTGAACTGGTGTGTCTGTATCAAATCTGGATAAAGGAAGGGTATTGGTAACGTGATTTTTGGCAATTCAAAAAGATTAGGCGTCCATTGAAGGAAACCAACAAATTCTTTGCCATAGAAACTAATAATATTATAATCTCCAACTTCAAATGTGTATTGTGGAGAAATAAAGGAAAGCTGGTCTGCAAATGAATAGTTTTTCACAATCATATCAGAAGGAGTGACATCTTCAACTGAAATGGATAGGTTTTTGCCCTTTATTTCCTTTAATATTTCATAAGGCAACATTTGGTCAGAGACATGTAATTTCTTCAACAAAGTTTCGATTTCACATTCATAACATAGCAATCGACTAAATTCCTTGAACCCCGCTTCTTGTAGTTGAGTATGATATTCCTTCAAGGGGAAGGTAAAATCAGATAATTTTTTGGCATCATAAGAAAAATGTGTAAGTGAAGTTGGATAAGAAGGAGACGATGTGGAAGGCAAAATTACCTGAAGTTCTAAATGAAGTGTTACTTCCCCGATTTCACTAAAATAATTGTTAAGTTCATCAAGCATAGTATGAATAATAGAAAAATCACTTTTTTCAAGCCAAACTGGATGGGTAAGATATATAGCTAAACGACCATCTGCATCGATAAAGGGAAAACTGAATACAAATAATAAATCGGTAATAGAGTTCCCTTCCTTATGATAGAGCGTTAAAGGCAAAAAAACAGGAATATTCTCATTCATAAAGGTTAGATAATCAAATGGAGTACCCATTGGAAAAGACTTGTAATTAAGAGCTGTGAAGAGAAATGGTACTTTTCTAAATAGAGAGAGAGGTAATCTTACATCTAGCTGTATCGTCAAGTCTTGTCATCCGCTTCTAGTTGTATCGTCAAGTCTTGTCATCCGCTTCATGGACATTCCCATTAAAAAATAGATTGGGAAAAAAAATGTGAAAGAAAACTTTGGAATTGATAATTTTACATTTTTTCGAACATGTCTTTGTTGGCACCACAAACTGGACAAACCCAATCATCAGGTAGCGCCTCAAATGCAGTACCAGGTGCAGCCCATGGCTCATCTCCTACATCAGGGTCATAAATATATCCGCAAACTTTACATTGATATTTATCTGCCAATTAATTTCCTCCTTATGACTTTGAACTCCATATGAGTGAAACACTTTATGAGTAAATTCTTTATTTAACGTTTTTAGTAATGACAAGAAGGTTAAGTACCATCAAAATTAATTTCTAGTTTTGGAATGATAATTATTTTGCTTTCATAGGCTTAAATATGGCTTAATTCGATTATGTTTCGCAGTATTTCGCGATCTCAAAGAGAAACCTTCTATTTCATAACTAAGTAATGTTTTTGCCTGTATCCTAGATTATTTATATAATTTCTTCAAATTAGAAGGTAATGTACTATATTTTAGAATATTGAAAGAATGGTATATACCCATATTGAGAAGGAATAATTACTAAACGGTGGTCTTATGATTACCCAAAGGCATTTTAAAGGTACAGAACCTCCAAGTCAAATGTTTTATGATTGTTTAACCTGTCTTGAGAACATGAAAGTAGATCTTACAAAAAAAGAAGTTCTGAAAGACGAAGGGGACGATTTTGATGGCATTATCGAAGGCATGAGAATGAGTTCTTCGGGAAAAACAATGATTCAACTTAAAATACATGGTTTCCGAGAAGGTGGACATCCACTGTTTTCAGGGGAAGTTATTGAGATCAATATCGAAACGTTTGAAATATCTGAGAACAATGAACAGCTTGATACCCCGAATTCGAATGCCTTAAACGATGAATTCAACAAGCAAATCAATGCATACGCATGGAAACATGCTGGTGGTTGACCGTTAGACTTTTTTCGTCCTCTGCCTGTCATTCATTACCTTCTAAGAGGCGTTAGACCTTTTGGGTTCAGTTTCATTCGCAAGAAAGTGTTCTCCGCGTAATGTCGCGGAAAATCTGAATTTTCTTGAAATACTTGAGGAACTTCTATCGTGATATTGAAGAATTTTAATTAATACTAGAGATGAAGCTGAAGGATCAGAAGAATTGTTCCAACTCCAGCAATCATTAAAAGAAATTGTCGGAGAGCATATCCGATGCCAACTTTACGATGTAATTCAGGAGTTAAATCAGATAGGGCAATATAAAGAAAACTTGCTGCTGAAATAGCCATTACATAAGGAATAGCGGTTTGAATGATATCTAAAGCGAAATAAGCGATAATTGCTCCAGGTACAGTACTTAAACTAGAAAGAAGGTTTAAGAAGAGTGCTTTTCTTTCTGAATAACCGCCATGAAGAAGTATTCCAAAATCGCCTACTTCTTGGGGAATTTCATGCGCAATAACTGAGAGCCCCACAATAATGCCAAGTGGTATAGAAACCAAGAATCCTGCTGCAATTATAGTCCCGTCTATAAGATTATGAAATGCGTCCCCCATGAGGATCATAGGTCCTGCAGCTCCGTGCACTTCGCAGTCTATGTCATGACAGTGACGCCAAATTACCAATTTCTCAAAAGAGAAAAAAAGAATTATCCCTACTAAGACTGCGAATAAGACTGGAAGAGGACTGATGTATGTTAGAGCATGTGGAATCAATCCTAATAATGCGGCAGCAAGCAAAGTTCCGGTTGCATAAGAGATTAATGAAGAGAGAAAGTCTTTGTGTATTTTTTTCTGTAATAAAAGAAAGATCGCTGCTGTAAAAATAGCGCCTACACTACCTAAAAGACTGAACAATATAATCCATAATATAGGCATTTAACTCCCCTTTTCCTTTTAATCGAACTTTACTAGATCGATTGTTGTAATTGATGGATGAATATTTGAAAATTTGACTTATGAATCAAGTGACAATTTAGAACTATACTTAAGAAAATCATGTTTTCTCAGAAACATTGTTGTGCACTGCTTTTCTGATTTTTACGAAAGCGTCAAAGGGTGGACAACCAGGAATTTCAATACCCTCGTAATCTGTCGATTCACATGCGCAATCGCCTACAATAAAATCTAAACTTGACTTCGAATATGGCTCGGAAGGGTTTTTACCAACAATAACTTGCATATCTTTGACTAGCGAAATGTCTCCTTTCTTGTGTAGAGATTGTAGCGCGGTTTTGACGATTGCCTTGCAATATTGACAGGTTCCACCTTGGTATATGTCTATTCGGTCGTATACACCACTTATAGCTAAATCTGGTAAGGCAAAGTAGTGTTTTACCTTGTCTAGTGGATCGCCAACTATATTTATGTGATCGAGTCTTCCTTCTCCTAATCCTTGTGCGTTTGCTAAACGAACATGTGCAATACCAAATGGATCAACGCCCATAATGTCACAACCGACTGCATCACAGGCAACAATATCCGGAGACGCAACAAGCGTGTTCAGATATACGGGTGTTCCAAGTCCAGGACCATGACCTTCCATCGCTATCGTTCCATCTATAATGTTCAGGGTAAATTTGTCTTTAACGCATCTGTAAATGTCAACTAACTTCTGGTGGAGGTTATCAAGATGAGCGTATGTTTTTTGAGAGTCATGTATGATACCTTGCAAATTTTTGAGGCAAAGCGTCACGGTTGTCATATGGTGAGTTTTCATAACAGGAATATTGATGACGTGATCTACATCAAAAATAAGTTTAGAAATTAATGGTTTTCTTAGGACTTTATTTTCTGGATTTTCAACCTCGACAAATTCGTACTGGTCTAGATCAACCACCTCTCCCCCCGCATCACGCACTACTTCACTTAAACCAGTACCTTCAAGGATTCGTTCCCAAGATCGCTTCATGATATGCTTTGTTGGATATGAAGCGCTGTCTCCAACTAAGATCTCATCTGCGTCAGTTAAATGCGTTATAAGTTTACTAATGACATCTTTATTGGTTGTAATAGGTGCGGGCCTATTGTGAGCGATATTAGGTTTTATTAGGATCTTACCCTTTAGTGGGAGATCTGTCAGCAAATTAATTAGCTTCTGAACAGCATCTTCTGGGCTTGAACCTTTTGCTACATTTACTGTTTGAATTGATTTTACCCCCTGAAGTTTCAGCGAATGGTTTAAACAACATGGGATTATAAACTTATTTAAATAAGCATAGACTTGGCAAAATTCTTCTTTATTGATTTTGATAAGACTTTGTACAGTATAGGCAAATCAGCTTAAGAAATTATTCTCAATAGGAGAAACAATGCATGATTAGACTTTATAATAGACCTACAAAAATGTGAGGAAACTTTTTGACCTTAAAGGTAACCTTATGCGTGATCTAATCGATTTTAAGGAACATGATGGCCATATTTATTTACAAAATTCACATTTTGTACGTATTTCTATTTTTGAGAAAATATGTTGCTTAGGAGATCGACATCTTTAAATATAGCTCAGTTAATATATAGCCCAGATATCATATATTATAGCAATCACCCCTGACAAGTTAGGGGCTCATCTTGGACGTGTATAGATAAAATTTAACGGGTGTGAAAGTATGGTTACCTCATTTTTTGGATTCGAAAGACCTAATGGCGAAATTGGTGTGCGAAATTATGTGGCGGTTCTCCCAACCGTAGGATGCGCCAATGAGGTGGTTCTTGAAATTACTAGGCATGTAAGTGGCACAGTAGGACTAACACATCGTCAAGGATGTCTAAAACTGCCTCCAGATCTTGAACAGGTAAGTGAAACAATTATTGGTCTAGGAAAGAATCCTAATATAGCGACTGTTTTATTGGTAAGTTTAGGTTGTGAAAGTGTGTTTCCAGATAAAATAGCAGACGAAATTGCTAAATCTGGAAAACCTGTTGATTTAGTAGAGATTCAAAAGATAGGAGGTAGTACAAATGCATGTGCAAAAGGCATTGAAATCGCCTCTGAAATGGTTCTTGAAGCATCACAAATAAGGAGAAAGGAATATGACGCTTCTGAATTAATGTTGTCTACAAAATGCGGGGCATCGGATGCAACATCAGGACTTGCTTCAAATCTTGCGGTAGGGGCAGTAGCTGATAAACTAATCGAAGATGGGGGTACATTTATACTTGGCGAGGTATGTGACATTATGGGTTCCGAAGACGTCTTGGCATCGCGTGCTGTAACTCCCGAAGTAGGTAATGGAATAATTGCCATGGTAAAAGATCTGATAGTTAGGGCGCAAGCAGTCGGTATGGATGCTGTAGGTGGGCAATTAACAGAGGGAAATAAGAGAGGTGGACTCACTACTGTCAAGGAAAAGGCTTTGGGTGCAATAGCTAAGGGTGGTTCGACTCCAGTAAAAGGAACAATAGGATACGCTGAAAAACCGCCTGGAAAGGGACTTTATGTTATGCCGACCCCAGGACGTGGATATGAGAATCTTACTGGTGTAGCTGCAGCAGGCTCTCAACTTATGTTATTCACTACAGGGCTAGGCGCACCAGAAGGGCATCCGATCATGCCAGTTATCAAGTTAACGGGAAATATCAACACATGGGAGAATTTACGATCACATATGGACTTTAACGTTAGTGGAATAATCGAAGGCACAGAAACTGTCGAGCAAGCAGGTGAGCGATTGTATGAAGAAATGCTAAACGTAGCCTCTGGTAAATTGACGAAAGCTGAGATCCTAAAGTATAATGAGGGCATGGAAATCTTGACCTATGGTCCTACAATCTAATATGAAAGGAGGAGAGTTCAATATGAAACAGGTCATACTTGTTAATTCTAAGGATAATGTCGTAACAGCTGTTTCTGAGATCCTAGAAAATACCACAATTTCTGTAAACAGTCAAATAATTACAGTAAAGCAATCAATTTCCTTTGGACATAAAATCGCTATTGATGATATCAAAAAAGGGGAAGACATCATAAAGTACGGAGAATCCATAGGCATGGCAAAGGAAGATATCGCACAAGGGAAATGGGTGCACACACATAATGTTGAAGAAACATATCGCCCACCGGAATAAATAAAACAAAAACATGGAATAGGAGAAAAGAATGTTTTTAAGCAAAGATGAAGAGCGCATGTTTGATGGGGAGTATGGAACTGGCGTAGAAAAAGCTATAAAATTACTGGTAAAATTCGGTGAAGCTTTTAATGCAGAAAGAATGGTGAACGTCACAAGTGTACATAACATGCCTCTTGAGCCTTACAAATTATTGCTTGAAATGACGGAAGGCACAAAACCAAATCCTAACGTTCTAACCACAATTCATGCCTTTATGTCAGCATTTGATCCGCATTGCTGGAAGAAAATGGGCATCTCTGAATCATTTGCCGAAAAGGAGTTAGACCTTTTCAATAAGCGGCTTGAGATTTACAAGAAAATGCAGTGGTTACAAATATTCACATGTGTTCCCTTTCTTGTTGGTAATCTCCCTAAAAAGGGAGATATATGCAGTTGGATCGGCTCAGGCCTTCAAATTTTTTGTAATTCACTTCTTGGGGCAAGAACTAACAGAGAAGGTACAACTAGTACCTTAGCAAGTGCAATCACAGGTAAAACCCCTTTAACTGGATTATTAGAAACCCAGAATAGATATGGCGAAATTTTAGTAGAACCAAAGGGTCTTGATTTCAAGGATTTCTCTAATGAAGATTTTGGTGCTTTTGGTTACCATATCGGTGCGCTAGCACGAAATCGGAATGTTGTTATTAATGGGATGCCTAATCTTTCAGTTGAACAATGTAAATTCCTTTTCACCCCTCAGCCAGTTTCTGGAGCAGTTGGTCTATGCCATGTTGTTGGAGTCACACCTGAAGCACCAACAGTTGATCAAGCATTTGGAGATAACATCCCTGAAGAAAGAATAACTGTTGACAAAAAGTGCATAGAAGAAGCCTGGGAAGCGTACAGTACAGCGCGTAGTGATAAAGTTGATTTGGTAATTTTCGGATGTCCACATTGCTCGATCTCTGAAATCAGAAACATTGCAGTATTATTACGAAATAAAAAAACTGCTAGAGATACACGATTATGGTTAGCGACAGCAGACCAAATAAAGTTATTAGCTACCCGTATGGGATACACAGACATAATAGAAAATGCTGGCGGTGTTTTTTCAAGCTCCTGCATGGCATCGATTCCAGAAGCACCTTTTCCAGACGATATTGAAGTGATTGCAACGAATTCAATAAAGGCAGCTCATTATATCACGAGACTAACTAAAGGAAAAATAGATGTGTTGTATAGAACCATGAAAGATTGTGTAACTTCAGCAATTAGTGGAAAATGGGTGTATTCAAAATGATATTAACGGGTCATATAATCAATAAAGGAAATGCAGAAGGCTATGCAATGGTTGTAAACACACCATTTAGTTTTATCGGGGATTTTGACCCGACAACAGGAAAACTTCTAATAAGCGAAAAAATGGGTGAAGATATGAGAGGGAAGGTTCTTGTTTGTCCTACAGGAAAAGGCGGAACATTAGGTCCATATATTGCATATCATGCTATGATTCGTGGAACTGCACCCGTTGCGATAGTATGTGATAAAGCAGATCCCATTTTGGCTCTTAGTGCCATTACCATCGACATTCCAATGATTGATAACTTTGATAAGAATCTACTAAAAGAATGTTGCACAGATGACTACATTAAGGTTAACGGCAATGAAGGAATCGTTGAAATAATCAAAAAATAAGACTTATGCCTAACAATTCATTCTTTTTGAAGCACTTCATCCATGGCCCCAGAACGATAGCCAAGGAGATCAAGCGTCACATATTTGTAGCCTAACTTCTTTAACTGCTTCGATAAACTATCCATTTTTTCAAAATCAAAGAATTTATCTCTTTCTGCAGAGCCTACTTCTATTCTGGCAATTTTTCCGTTTTCATGCTCACGTACTCTTACCTGTTTAACCCTAAGTTCATTACGGATATAAATTTCAGCTTGTGCTATTCGTTTAAATCTTTCTTCGGTAAGTGTTTCCCCATAAGGAACGCGGCTCGCCAAACATGCCATCGCAGGTTTTTCAGCAGATGGTAAGCTTAATAATTTTGCAAGCGCTCTAATTTCCTTTTTACTTAGACAGCGTTCTGCTAATGGTGACCAAACTCGTAATTCTCTTGCGGCACGAATCCCAGGACGATGTTCATCGAAATCCTCAATATTTGTACCGTCAGCCACAGCTTTATATCCTTCTTTTTTTGCAAATTCAATCAAATCACTGAATCGCAACTTTTTACAGTGATAACAACGATCTGGAGGATTTTGTAATATTGCCGAATATTCAAGTTCATTTAGTGGGACAATAATGTGTTTTATCCCTATCTGCTGAGCGACTTCCTTAGCAGTTTGAACTTCGTCTGGAAACATCATCGGAGAATCGACAGTAACTGCAACAGATCTATTACCCAGCGCCTGATATGCCAGTGCCGCAACTACGCTACTGTCAACACCTCCAGAAAACGCGACTACTACGCTATCCTTTTTCTTGAAGTCTTCTAGTAACGTTTCTAGTAATTTCTTAGGATCGTCCAATCGCGCGTTCACCCCATTATTCTATTTATTTGCCATCATCTCTTCTAACACGAATCGCTCCCTCAGGACATGCCTCTGAGCAGATTCGGCAGTCTTTTCCCTCGCCTTCAAGGCAATTTTTGATATTAGCTTCAATCAATTGACAATTACCAACAAATCGTATAGCTCCAACAGGACAGACATTTTTACACAACTCGCAACTCCACCCAGACCCAAAGCGTTTACATGTTTCGATTCTTTCCTCAGAAATACCACTCTTCCCATTGTGAATTCTATAGATTGGTTTCTCTCCAAAATCCTCAACAGGACAAATTGTTATGCAGTTTCCACAGCCAAGGCATTTTTCGTTATCCACTTCTATTCCTTGCAGTTCCACCAAATAAATCTCACTCGGACAAGCTTGTACACAAACCCGACATAAATTGCACTTTTTTTGATCTACGGTGATTGAAACCAATTTAAAGACTCCAATAACTATTACCATTAGCTAAGCAAGAAAGCACCACTATTTTAGCATGGTGATGAATGGCGTTGTGTGTATATAGTGTGTTGGTGATGCTCTTTATGAGCACCTACGGGGCGTAGAGATGTTAAGCCTGCGGAGATAAGACCTCCGTAACCCGTCAAGGGGATCGAGTCTGTCGTTGAAGCAGGAAGCCTCAAAGCTTTCGTACGAGGTAGCTCACCATGTAGCTTCTTTGAATTTACGAAGAACCTTTTGAATAGGTTCGCCTAAGACTTCAATCTTTTGAAGGTCTGTTGTTCCAAAGCCATTTTGTACCGCATATTTAATGTGTTTTATCTTATCTGCATCGAATCCCATAATCGTGGAAGCGACAGTGTCTACGGATGCTAAATCTTTTCCTGCGATTATCATATTCATGCGTACGGGATCTCCAGCAGTGGGTCCAAGTCCCTCCATACCAACAATTCCATCAATTACCGCAAAATCGGGTTTGATGAGCGTATTAAGATCGACAATTGCTTTATGGACACCTACTCGGTGAGATTTATATTTTTCATTTTGATACATACAACCTTTAAGGTTTTTTAGGCTTAATGTAACAGTGCATGCGTCATGAGTTTTCATTACTGGGACGCTAATAAACTTATCACACTCTAAAGCAGATTTTGCAATTTTTACTTCTTCTTTAAAGGCTAATGCTCCTTTTATTGAAACTTTGACAGGCATATCAGCATTGAAATCAACAATATCGATACCTTGCCCCTTCAAAAGAAGTCTATATTTTGTCCTATAGAAGACCTCTTCTGTATCGTAACCAACAATCGGGCTTTCTCCAACGAAGGGTACGCCACCTGCACTCTTCACTAAATCGATTAGTTTTATTACTACTCGTGGATTTGTCGTAGCACCCGTATTACTCTGTTTTGGTGCTGCAAGGTTTGGTTTGATTAAAACATGGTCACCCTTATCGATTATACCCTCAAGACCTCCAGCAAGGTTTACTGCTCTTTCGACCATGTCTTCGATGTTTCCGTCTTTCAACACTGATACAACGTCCAAGAAAAGTCCTCCAACAAATTATATTTCAGTTTTTTAAAAAAGAATATGTTGAAGGCAACTGTAAAATTGACTAATTTAGTCTAATCGTTTGCTATTTATGAACTATATGCATAAGTGCACAATGAAAAAGTTTAAATATGCATAATATTCTAGGTGAATAAAAATTGATAATAATAATATCTTATGGTAATAATTGACATCTATAAGGAGGTCCGAAAGCGTGGATGAACAGTGGTGGTGGTGGAAAAACGGAAAGTGACTCACTTAGAAAATAAAAAATCTAACTTAAGGCTTTTTTGCTATTGAAATCGTTGTCTCTATAATCTTCTAATAGGAAAATTTAGATTAAGATACTACTATTTGTGAATTTAATCTTAATAATAAGTTTCTAAGTTTTTGTTGTGCTTTTCCAATCTTTTCCATTTTTATGATTTCAACTGGGACGTCAATTAAAGTAGATATTCCACGAATTGCTTCAAGATAATCCCTGCCCATCATAACGAAAATTTTTCTGTAAGTATGTGCAGTTACATGTCGGCTGAGTTTTTTCAAGACGTCATCTCTAAGTTCATGTGCTTTTTTCTTTGTCATGCGTTCCTCATAATAAGAAATCTCGTCTGTTGCTCTTAAAAGACCATATTTTGCTGAGATTATGAGTACATCAACATCGTGTCCTAATCCTTCTCTAAATGCTTTTCGTAAAGTCAGAAAAATTTTGCCATCGTATGCTCCAAATGCTGGCAACCTTGCATCGTCATTATTTTTCAATAGACTATTCTTGGTTTTTGAGCAAGAAATAATCAACAGATGTTGCCCAGATAATGCCACAAAAATACGCCCCCTGTTCAGATGCCGATATATATCACGGTTTTCTGTATTATTTAATTTTGTCGCAATTATTTTCTAAATATAGAATTATATCGGACTTATAAAAAGAGTTCGTCAAAATGTCGGGGTTTTTTTCAAATAAAAGTATCACTTATTTCTAATTTCCTAGACGATAGGATACCTAGTAAGCGCTTTTACCTGATATGTTTACGCTAATTGAAAACATAATAAACAATTATAGTAAGTTAAATTACCAAAAGTCACGAATTTAGATTCTATCTGTCCGCAAAAACGAATTTGAAAAAATTAATTGTAACATCGGGATATATACAGAATGAACATCGTGAAAAATACGATTAACATACATTTGATTATAATGGCTAACAGGTTCATTATGAAAAGCAGATTTAAGGAAATAAGTGAAAATAAAGTAAAGTTTCTCATTCAAATCTTATGTAGTTTTTATAGCACAATTTGCTAACATTAACTAAAGTCTATTTGGGGAAAAACATGAGTTCTTCACAGATTCGCTATGCTGTTGAATCTGACATCAGATTAGAAAAACTTGATTACCTTCAGCCTCATGAAAAAACGGCTTTCAAAGCAGTTGATCAATTATCGCAAGAAATAGAAAAGGATGGTTTTCAGAAAGACCCTATTATAATAGAAAAGAATAGTATGGTTGTTTTAGATGGAATGCATCGCCTTGCGGCCCTGAAAAAACTTTCGTGTAAATCTGCTCTCTGCTATTTTGTTCTGTATGAAGATGTCAAAATTGATCGATGGTGTAGGTTGTTTATTTCTAATCAGTCTATTTCTTTAATCGAATTGATTGAAAGTATGCAGAGATTAGATAAATTCATCATTAGGTACATGAACGATCCTCAGAAAGCCGAAAGATTTGTAAACGAAAATAAAGCTACTGGGGCATTAATCACAAAGGAAAAATCCATTCTTATTAACAGTAAGGAAGAGATCAAGGATCGTGTAGAAATTTTTAATCATCTTATTCTTATCGAGGTACTTTTCAAATTCCATTTTAATATTGACGTTAGATATAGCGCAAAAATAGAGAGCGAAAACAATGATGTTGTAGGAGTGCTCGTGCCACCTATTGTGAATAAAAAAGACGTAGTAATGGCAGCAAAAAGCGGTGTTTTGTTCCCTTTAAAAAGCACACGACACATACCTCGGATTCGTCCATTGTCTATTAATTTACCGATTTCATTTTTGCAAGATGAAGACATACAAGAGAAAAATAGAGAATTAAAGGCCATTCTCCATCAAAAGAAAATTCAGTTATTTTCGGGAGGAATGGAGATCAACGGAAGGGCATACGAAGAAGCAGTCCTACTATATAAGCAATGAGATAAGTAGTACTTTTATATCATCACCTAGTTATACCCTTGGAGAGTAACCTGTCTTGTCAATAGAATTAGCTTCAAGTGGTATCAAAGAATTAGATAAACTCATGGGTGGAGGGGTGCCAAGAGGCACGCAAATCTTACTTGAGGTTGAAACAGGTACCAGTCCATTGCTATTTGTAGAAAAATGGTTGCATGAAGGATTACGCCAGCAAGATGTCTGCTTCTTTTATTCTTATGATTACTCTGTTGACGAAATTCTTCGGAAATATAAGGAATTTGGGATTGTTCCAGAGGAGTTTCTAAAAAAAGGGAAAATTGTAGACTTTTGGACAAAAGGAGGAGAATATGTACGGGATTTTTCAAAACATATAATCACAATCGGTGAGCCCAATAATGCAAATCGCATCATGGACGTAATGCATGGAATTTGGGTGTGGTATCGAGAGCAGTATCAAGGAAAAGAGTCAAAGAAAGCGCTTGTAAGAAGCGCAACCTATTCCCTTTCAACAATTGTGATGACTTTTGGATTTGAAAGAACTTACAAACTAGCAAAAGAAATAAGCCAAGTCTCAAAAACCGAAAATGCAATGACTTTGGATGTTATTGGAATCGGAATGCACAACTCAATGGAATTAAAGACTTTTGAGTTCCTCTATGATGCTGTTGTTCGATTAGAAACACAGGAAATAAATGGAGAACTGGCAAGATATATCCGTGTTTTTAAATCACCAATTCTTGACTATGTAACTAAAAAGACCCCCTACAGTTTTGAAAAGAATGATTTAGTGTTCTAATCACCTAAAAACGTGAAATAGTCTACAATATTGAGAGGTTTTTCTTATCATTTAGATTTAAAGAATTAAATACATCAAATTCCATTCTACTATTGAGAGAGATTCTTTTTTTTACCAAAAAGATTATCATTGAAAATAGAATTTAAAAATAAAAACCAATACACAGTCCAAATGATGTTTGAGCAATGGATTCGTTAGGTGGCTTTAATGAGATTTGAGGCGGATGTGTTCTTTGAATTTAGTAAAAAACTGCCTGTTGATGCAGAAGAATCATTAAAAGATTTCTTCGATAAAGCAAATAAAGATTTCTTGAAGAAAGGTACTCCAGAAGGGAAAGAAAACGAAGGAACAACAATACAAGAATATCAGATAAAGCCAGAAGGAGTTTTGTTAAGTGTAAACAGTGGCAGATACGTTAGAGCGCATACAGGCATTATGCGACTTAATAAAGAATTGTCTACATTTTTAGGAAAGAAATACCAGTTAGGTGTAAGAAATATTGAGATTCAACGATTTGAAATCACCATGGAACTGGAAGAAGCGCCATTAGAGCCAATGACTCTTCCATTTACTGACAAAATCGATTTTGCGGGTAATCAGGCTCATATCATTCTAAATCCAAAAGATATTGATGAAACAGCACTAAAAAAGAACTACATTGATAAATTGCTTAATCGAATGGAAGAAAAAGTCAGAGCACAGAAGATGGGAGGTAAAGCTGCATTTTCTGAGACTGTCAGGCGAAGTGAAAAAAAATTAGACAAGTATAGAATTAAGACAGATCCTACAGAAGAAGCTGTAGGAAGAGGATGGGTAAAAGAGTTCCCAGGTGCCGGTGTCTGGACGATTATGCCGCCCTTTACAGCACTCATCCGCGCTATTGAACAACTGGTAATTGATAAAGTCATTAAACCTATGGGATTTGTTGAGACTATTTTTCCACGATTGATTCCATTAGAGGTTGAAAGAAAAAAAGGTCATCTTGCAATTCCAAATGAACTATTTTGGGTATGTCCTCCGATAAGTAGGAATCCTAAAGACTTTGAAGAATATGTAGACTATGTTGAAATTACAGGTACTACTAATCCTGAAATGCTACAAAAAATGCTCAGACCACCTATGTTTGGTCTCTCTTATGCCCAGTGTGAGCCTTTCTATGAAATCTTTCAAAAGGAAATAGTAGACGTAGATGACCTTGAAAATAATCCCATACTGTTCTTTGATAGAAATGGTCCGACATGGAGGTGGGAAGGAGGAGGATTAAAAGGTTTAGAACGTCTAAACGAGTTTCATCGAATAGAATTCACGTACATGTCTACACCAAAGAAAACCATTGAAATAAGAGACGAAATTCTAGAACGGTCGATTGAATTAATTGATGAAATCTTTGATTTAGAGTACCGGATTGATAAGACCACAGCAGTTTATCTTGAGCATGCAGGCGCTGCAGAAAAAGAAGAAACAGAGGAATTTGTGAAGACATATGACCTAACAGCAATCCTACCTTTTGAAACGACTAGCAGACCAGAAGCAGAACTAGAAATATCGTCCTATCATGTTCACACTGACTTCTACGCAGGAAGATTCAATTTTAAAGATAAAGCAGGAAAAGATGTATGGACAGGTTGCGTAGGCATAGGTCCCTCACGATGGGCATATGTCTTCGTTATAAGGCATGGTTTCGATTACGAGAATTGGCCAAATGAAATTAAAAAATATATTGGCGATGAACTTCCAAAAACTCCACAGCTTGTTACATGGCCAAAAAAATGAGTATTATGATTCCAATAGATCACGGAAAAACAGGTACATATACACTGATTATGCAATTGAATCAAGCAATTGAAATCGATGTTGGAAAATTGGGAATATATAAATTCCCCAAAGGAAACTATACATATACCGGTTCTGCTCTCGGAAAAGGAGCGGTGGGTCTCAGAGGTCGATTGCTACGCCACATTTCTAAAATCAAAACCCTGCACTGGCATATTGATTACTTTCTTAATGCAAAGGAATCTCAAATAAGCCATATAATACTTTGTGAATCAAATAAAAAATATGAATGCATGATAATCAAAGAACTCTTATCATTAGGTGGAAAAACAATTGTAAGAGGATTTGGTGCATCTGACTGTAAATCTGGATGCAAAAGTCACCTTCTTTTCTTTGAAGATAATGAAAGAAGAGTTCGTAGAATTGTAAAAAAAGCATATGAGGCAATAATCTATAGCAATAATTTTAAAGAGTATTCTCTAGAAGGGATCTTATGAAAAATCAATTTAACGACACAATCGATAA
>Ga0209427_10002690_pt1 | contig 20904 bp, 18 predicted proteins | sample DeeMarSWOR136_30_FD_187465 | JGI IMG/M metagenome (GOLD analysis project Ga0209427, IMG submission 187465) | Marine sediment microbial communities from White Oak River estuary, North Carolina - WOR-1-36_30 (SPAdes) (version 2) | ecosystem: Environmental > Aquatic > Marine > Intertidal zone >...
ATATCGAGGCTCAGGTATATAAGGGGTTGATGGAGTCCTCCGCCAGTGAGCAGGGATCTCGGATGGTTTCCATGAAGAATGCCACCGACAATGCCGAGGAAATGATCAGGACCCTCACCCTATCGTACAACAAGGCCAGACAGGCCTCCATAACCAAGGAAATCATTGAGGTTACCACAGCCTCTGAGGCATTAAAATACGCCAGGGAAAGCGGGCGTTAACCTTACGCATGAGGAGGAAACTAAGTTGAGAGTTGGAAAAGTCTTACGGGTAATCGGCCCCGTCGTCGATGTGGAGTTCTTTACGGAGGAACTCCCCCCCCTCTATAACGCGATCCGGATTAAGGAGGGCGACATCAACCTTGTCGTCGAAGTGGCCCAATACTTGGGGGAGAATGTGCTCCGTTGTGTTGCTACCTCCTCCACCGATGGGTTGGTGAGGGGGATGGACGCCGTCGATACCGGGGGTCCCATCAGTATGCCGGTGGGTCGCGAGACCTTGGGGCGCCTCTTCAACCTCCTCGGGGATCCCATCGATGAGTTGGGGCCGGTCAACGAGAAAAAGCGCTATCCTATCCATCGACCACCACCATCTTTTGAGGAACAGGTTCCAGCATCCACGGTTTTCGAGACCGGCCTCAAGGTCATCGACCTCCTCGAACCATACGCAAAGGGGGGAAAGGTGGGTCTTTTCGGGGGTGCTGGTGTCGGTAAGACGGTTCTCATCATGGAGTTGATCCGCAATATCGCCACCGAACACGGAGGTTTCTCGGTCTTTGGGGGAGTTGGCGAGCGGACCCGGGAAGGCAACGACCTCTGGTTGGAGATGAAGGCATCCGGGGTCTTGGACAAGACCGTCCTGGTCTTCGGGCAGATGAACGAACCCCCGGGAGCCCGCCTCAGGGTTGGCCTTTCGGCCCTCACCCAGGCGGAGTTCTTTCGTGATGAAAAGGGTCAGGATGTGTTGCTCTTCATAGATAACATATTTCGGTTCGTACAGGCGGGCTCCGAGGTATCGGCGCTCTTGGGACGATTGCCCTCTGCGGTTGGATACCAGCCGACCCTTTCCACGGAGATGGGGGAGCTCCAGGAACGAATTACCTCCACCAAGCGAGGGTCTATTACCTCGGTTCAAGCGATCTATGTCCCCGCGGATGATTTGACGGATCCGGCCCCGGCTACCACCTTTTCCCATTTGGACGCCACAACCGTTCTATCCCGACAGCTGGCAGAGCTCGGGATTTACCCGGCGGTGGACCCCCTGGATTCAACATCGCGAATCCTGGATCCCAGAATTGTGGGGGAAGAACATTATACCGTGGCCCGGGAGGTTCAACGAATCCTCCAGAGGTATAAGGAGCTTCAGGATATTATCGCCATCTTGGGGATGGAGGAGCTCTCCGAGGAGGACAAGCTCGCCGTCGCCAGGGCCCGAAAGATTCAGCGGTTTCTCTCCCAGCCTTTTTTCGTTGCCGAGCAGTTTACGGGGGCCGCTGGCCGATACGTCCCCCTCTCGGAGACCATCCGGGGGTTCAAGGAGATCGTTGAAGGCCAGCACGATGACCTGCCGGAACAAGCCTTTTATATGGTGGGCGGGATCGACGAGGCCGTCGAGAGGGGCAAGAGGTTGAGGGAGGCAGCATAAATGGACGGACCTCAATTTAGCCTGGAGGTCGTGACCCTGAAAAGGCTCATCTTCAGTGGAATGGTGGAAGGCATCACGGCTCCCGGCAGCGTTGGATATTTCGGCATCCTCAAGGGCCACACTCCCTTTGTCAGTGCACTCCAACCGGGAATTTTCACCCTCACCTTGCCCAAGGGGGAAAGGAAGATGATGGCCGTCAGCGGGGGGTTTCTGTCGACGGACGGGGAAAAGGTCATCGTCCTGGCCGACTCCGCCGAGGCACCCGAGGAGATCGACCCGAAACGCGCGAGGGCTTCACGGGACCGGGCACAGAGGAGGTTAGGTAAAAGCCCCCCCGATCTGGATATAGCAAGGGCAAAGGCCTCCCTGGCGCGGGCGCTGACGCGGCTCAAGGTTGCCGGGGCATCCTGAGGCCCTCATGCACCTACCCATCCCTGGCCTTTTTCGCCATCCGTAATTTCTCCACCAAGTCGTAAGATGCACCCCTTAACTCCCCCAAGGGGACGTCGGGTTTGATCTCCTTGCCGTGGAAATCCGATCCCGCCGTCACCAACAGGCCAAATCGATCACAGACTCCCTTGAAGTACTCCTCGTCTTCCTTCCCATGATAGCTGGAGTAGACCTCAATACCCTCCAGCCCTGCCTCGATCAACTCTAACAACCGCTCATCCTTCACTTGGGCGGGATGTGCCAATATGGTTATCCCCCCAAGAGACCGTACCAGCCGGATTGCCTCAGGGGTAGAGATGAATCGAATCGGAACCGAAGCCGGCTTCCCCCCTGCCAGATAGTCAAGGTAGAAGTTCAAATAGGGGGAATCGGACCGTTCCCCATCGATGTATGCCCGCAATCGGGGATCCTCCCGGTTTTCCTCTCTCCCCAGAAGCGCGTTGAGATAGGAGACCCCCGTCGGCTCCCTCCCGGTGGACAACCGCTCTACATCACCCGGGGATAGCGCAAAACCCAATTCCCTCAATCGTCTCACCCGTTGTCGGATCTGCCTTTTCTTGTCCACCCCCAGGCCCTCCAACCATCCCAGGAACCTTTCGTCCCGGTGATCGATGAAGTAGCCCAGCAGGTGAAAATCGTACCCCTTATAGTGGGTGTTGATCTCGATGCAGGAAATGAATTCGATCCCGAACTCGCGGGATATCCTCAATCCCTCTCCCACGTTTGCCACGGTATCGTGGTCCGCAAAGGCGATGGCCTCAAGCTTGAGCCCCCTCGACATTTCAAATATCTCCTCGGGCCCATGCTGTCCATCGGAACTCGCCGTGGTATGGATGTGAAGGTCGATCATGATCTCATAACCTCGAGCCCGGCACTCTTGACCTTCAATTTCTTGGTTCCGGCCGAGGGGAAGTAGACCCATACCTTGAGGGCCTCTCCCCGGCCCTCCCGCGACTTTACCACCCCTGGGCCGAATTTGGGATGTCTTACCCATGTTCCCGCCTCCAGGTCTTCCCCATGACTTTCCCCTATTTCAGCCGGCATTTCCCCAATCTGGCTGTCGGAATAGTCGAGATAAGGACTACCGTCCAATCCCCTCTCCCCCTGAAAGGCCATCGCCCCTTCCCCCACCTTTTGGGTCAGGAGCTCCTGGGGAATCTCCTCGATGAAGCGGGAGGGATAATTGTACCGCTCTGAACCAAACACCCTTCTCCGCTCCGTATTGGTGAGGTAGAGCTTTTCCTTTGCCCTGGTCATCCCCACGTAACAGAGGCGCCGCTCCTCCTCCAGGTCCTCCGCCCCTTCTCCCCTCCTGTGATGGGGGAAGAGCCCATCCTCCATTCCCACCAGGAAGACAATGGGAAATTCCAATCCCTTCGCGCAGTGGAGGGTCATGAGACTCACCCTGTTCGACTTGTCATCGTAGTCATCGACATCGCTGACCAGGGAGATTCGATCCAAAAATCCGGCCAATGTCTTGTCCTCATTTACGGGGTAATCCTCGAATTGGGCCACAACGTTGACCAATTCCTCCACGTTCTCCCTCCGGGAAATGGCCTCCGCCGTCGACTCACGGCCCAACCAATCCAAATATCCCGTCCGCGCCAAAACCATCAAGATGAGATCCCGAGGGCCAGCCGTCTTTGCGGCCTCCCGCAAGGAATCCATTAAATCGACAAATTCACCAACCCTGTTCTTCATGGCGTCCGAAATGCCTCCCCCGGCTTCCCTGAAGGCCTCATAGAGGGTCATACCCCTTTCCTTTGCCCACCCTTCCATCCTCTGGATGGTTTTCGGTCCGATACCCCTCGGGGGGCTCTGGATGATCCTCTTCAGGCTCAAGTCATCCGCCGGGTTTGCGATGCCCCTCAGATAGGCGATGACGTCCTTCACCTCCCTCCTCTCGTAAAACCGCAAACCGGCGACCACGGCATAGGGGATTCGGACCTTGACCAGCTCCTCCTCAATGGCGCGGGATTGGGCGTTAGTCCGGTAAAAGGCCGCGAAATCACTATATTTTCTTTCAGGGTGGTCTTGGATTTCTCGGACGATAAAGCCCGCCTCCTCCTGTTCATTCTTCCCCGTGAAGTAGATGATGGGCTCTCCCTCTGCGTTCTCCGTCCACAATACCTTCTCCCTGCGCTCCCGGTTCCTCCCGACAACCTGCCCGGCCGCCTCGAGGATCCGCTTGGTGGACCGATAATTCTGTTCCAATTTAATCACCGTCGTTCCGGGGAAATCCCTTTCGAAGTTGAGTATATTGGTGATTTCCGCCCCCCGCCACCGATAGATGGATTGGTCATCGTCCCCCACGACGCAGATGTTACCGTGTTCTTCTACTAGATCTTGAATAAAGCGATATTGAATGAGATTGGTATCCTGGAATTCGTCCACCAAAACATAGAGCAGGCGATCTTGATAATGCTCGAGGATTTCGGGGAATTCTCTGAACAATTTGTTAGTGAACAGGAGGAGGTCGCCGAAATCCAGGGCGTTATTTCCCCTAAGCAATCCCTGGTAGGTCTCATAAACTAGGGCCACCCTTTTCTGGAGTACGTTGAATGGATCCGGCGTAAATTCTTCTTGGGATATGCCGTGATTCTTCGCCCGGTCGATCTCCGCCCGGATTGCCTTGGGATGGAAAACCAGTTGGTCGATCTCCAATTCCCTCATGCACGCCTTGATGGCCTGTTCTTGATCCCTTTCATCGTAGATAACGAAATTGCGATCAAAGCCCAGGCGATCGACATATTTTCTCAGAATCCTGGTACATGCCGAATGAAAGGTGCTCATCCAGACCCTCTGGCTCACCCCAAGAAGGTGATCCACCCTCTCCTTCATCTCCCCCGCCGCCTTATTGGTGAATGTGACGGCCAGAATCCTCTCAGGGGCAATCCCCTTTTCCAGAATGAGATAGGCGATCCGGTAGGTCAGCACCCGGGTCTTCCCACTGCCCGCCCCGGCGAAGATAAGCAAGGGCCCCTCGGTCTTTTTGACCGCTTCCCGTTGGACTGGATTGAGATCTTTCAGGAGGTCTCGCCCCATTATCTCCTCTCCAAACCGCTCCGGAGAACCGCATTGTTGTAGGCAACAATCACATCGGTCCTCTTGAGCATCCCCACCACCCTCTTCGGGTTGTCCTTATCGACCACGGGAAGCTGACCGATGTCCTTGATGCCGAACGTGCCCATGGCGTCGTACAGATTCTCATCGGCGGTCAGGGTAATCACATCCTCAGTCATGATGTCCTTGGCAATGACCAGGTCCATCAGGCCCTCCTCCAACAGGATGTGTCTGATATCTCGGAGCGATATGATCCCCACCAGCTCTTTCTCGCCGTTCACCACCGGGAAATAGGAGTGGGTACTTTCCTTGATGAAATGAAGGAAGCTACTGAGGGGCATAATCTCCGAGACAAACGCCACATCCCTCACCATGAAATCCTTTACCAGCAGGGATTTCAGGATGCTCACCTCTTTGCCCGCCCTGACATCAATTCCTCTTCGGACCAATTTCATGGTATAGATCGATTCCCTCTTCAACTGGCTTGCGGTAACGCTACTGATGATGCAGGTCATCATAAGGGGCAAGATGATCCGGTAATCATCGGTCAACTCGAAAAGGATCAATATGGCGGTAATGGGGGCATGGGTTGTCCCCGCAACGATGGCCCCCATGCCGACTAAGCTGTAAGCCCCTGAGGAGGCTGTGACGGACGGGAAGAGGTGGTGGACGACGTGGCCATAGATTCCCCCCATCATTGCCCCGATGAACAGGGAAGGGGCGAAAATGCCTCCGGAACCCCCCGACCCGATGGTAATGGAGGTGGTGGCGATCTTGACGAATACGAGGATCAGAAGGAGAAACCACGGCACCGTTCCCAAGAGGGCCCCGATGATGGATTCATACCCCACCCCCAATATCTGGGGAAGGAGGAGCGATATGCCTCCGATGGCAAATCCTCCAAGGGCGGGCTTTATGTATTCCGGGATCTTCAGGCCATCCCACAGATCCTCGTTCTTATAGAGGGTCTTGGTAAAAAGCAGGGCGACCAGGCCAGCCAAGAACCCCATGATAAGGTAGGCTGGGATCTCCCATATGCTGATCAGGTTATACTCGGGGATACTGAAGGCAGGGTAATTCCCGAGAAAGGCCCTGGAGACGACCGTTGCCATGACCGAGGCAAGGACAATGGGGCCGAAGGTCCCCATCTCAAACTCGCCGAGGATGACCTCCAGGGCGAAGATGGCCCCGGCAATGGGGGCGTTGAAGGTGGCAGCGATTCCCGCCGCGGCACCGCAACCCACCAAGTTCCGCAAACGATTGCCCGAAACCCTTAAAATCTGTCCGAGGGCCGAACCGATGGCCGCCCCGATTTGGACGATTGGCCCCTCTCTCCCCACAGACCCACCGGAACCCATGCAGATAGCCGAAGCCAGGGATTTAACGATCACCACCCTCTTCCGGATGATTCCACTTCTCATGGCCACCGCTTCCATGACCTCGGGAACCCCATGACCCTTCGCCTCACGGGCGAAAAAAAAGATCAGTGGACCGACCACCGACCCGCCGATGGCGGGAATCAGAATCTTCCAATACCAGGGGATGGATAGAACGATATCAACGAGGTCTGGGCCTGACCCATAAGAGATGCTCTGGAATACCCGAATCAACAAACGAAACCCGATGGCCCCGAAACCGCCCAGCAACCCGATGAGAATGGCCAATGCGATGGTGACGGTGTATTCGCTTTTTCTAAAGGAGGTAATGGCCTTGAGGACCGTTCTCCAGAGAGAGGATCGATTCGGCATCTTCCCCTGTCGCCTTCCGATTCATTATTCTACCGTAACGCTCTTCGCCAAATTTCTGGGTTGATCTACATCATTTCCCTTGAAATCCGCCATATAGTAAGCCAGAAGTTGGAGGGGAACGGTGAGGAGCACCGGGGTTAGGGCGGAAAGGGTGGGGGGGATGGAGATGACATCTTCGACCTTGGACGCAATCTCTTTATCGTCTTGAGAGGCCAGGGCGATGATCCTTCCCTCCCTGGCATGGATCTCCTCGATGTTGTTCATCACCTTCTCATAGGTATCATCCCTTGTAGCCAGGACGACCACGGGCATCTCCCGATCGATGAGGGCGATGGGGCCATGTTTCATCTCCCCGGCAGGATAACCCTCGGCATGGATATAGGAGATCTCCTTTAATTTCAATGCCCCTTCCAAGGCTATGGGATAATTGATGCCCCTGCCGAGGTAAAGGAAATTCTCGGCATGGACATACTTCCTGGCTATCCTCTCTATCTCCTTATGTTCCCTGACGACTTCCTCCAACAAATGGGGAAGCCTGACCAACTCACCGATCAATTCCTCCATGTGGGAGTGATCGATCTGTCCCGATCGTTTTCCAAGGAAGAGGCTTATCAGATAAAGGACCACCAATTGGGTTGAAAATGCCTTGGTAGAGGCCACCCCGATCTCGGGTCCGGCGTAAGTGAAGATGGTGTAATCCGACTCCCTTGAAAGGCTGCTCTCAACGACATTACAGATAGCCAGTGTACGCGCACCGCTTTTCCTTCCCTCCCGTAGGGCAGCCAGGGTATCGGCAGTTTCCCCGGATTGGGAAATGACCACAAGCAGGGTTTTCTTATCCACGAGGGGGTTTCTGTATCGGAATTCGGAACCGATATCGGCCTCAACGGGAATCCTGCAAAGGGATTCGATGAGATATCTTCCTACCAAGGCCGCGTGATAGGAAGTACCGCAGGCCACCAGGGCGATCTTATTGATTTCTTTCACCATCTTTCCATCGGAATCCAACCCCTCGAAGATGATCTCCGAGCGCTCCTCCGAGATTCTTCCCCTTATGGTATCCGCGATGGCCCTGGGCTGCTCCATAATCTCCTTGAGCATGAAATGCTTATATCCCCCCTTCTCCGCCATGAGGGGATTCCACATCACCCTTTTGGGCTCCCTCGAAATGCCCTTCCCCTCCAAATCGAGGACTTCAACTTCCCCATCGGAAAGGACAGCCATCTCACCATCTTCGAGAAAGATGAAGTTCCGTGTATAGTTGAGTACAGCGGGGGTGTCGGAGGCGATGAATAATTCGCCCTCTCCCAATCCGACGACAAGTGGACTTTCACTTCTCGCGGCGATGAGTTTATCGGGCTCCTTTTCGCAGAGAACCGCCAGGGCATAGGACCCCTTGATCTTCCCGAGAGCGCGCCTCACCGCTTCATCGAAGCGGATCCCTTGCCGGAGGAGATGGTCAATGAGGTGGGCGATGACCTCGGTGTCCGTCTCCGAAGTAAAGACATGGCCCCTTTCCATTAATACCTTCTTGAGGGATAGGTAATTCTCGATGATGCCATTATGAACCACGGCGATGCTTCCCGCCTTATGGGGATGCGCATTATCATCCGAGGGCCTGCCATGAGTCGCCCATCGAGTATGTCCAATACCAAGTCTCCCCTCTAAGGATTCCCCGGCGATCGCCTCCTCCAAGATTTTCAGCTTTCCCCGCGCTCGCCGGACCTCTATTTTCCCACCATGAAACACCGCTATGCCCGCGGAATCGTAGCCCCTGTATTCCAATCGCCTCAAGCCTTCCATCAAGACCTGGACCGTTTCCCTCGGCCCTAGATACCCAACTATCCCACACATTTCCCTTGGCCCCCTTAACTGGAGAAGCCTATTTCTTCTTCGCCTTCCTCTGTCTCCAACCTCTAATATTTCTCTGCTTTGAACGGCTGATGGCCAAAGCATCCTCTGGGATGTCTTTTGTTATGGTGGAGCCCGCTCCAATGGTTGAGCCCTTTTTCACGGTGACTGGTGCAACCAGCTCGACATTACTGCCGACGAATACGTCGTCCTCTATCACCGTAGGGTGCTTCTTCTTCCCATCATAATTACACGTAATGGTTCCCGCTCCGACATTCACACCCCTTCCCACCGTGGTATCCCCGAGGTAGGTCAGGTGGTTGGCCTTCGATCCCTCGCCGATGATGGATTTTTTCACCTCCACGAAATTTCCGATTCGGGCATTCCTCTTAACCTCCGTTCCAGGCCTCAGGCGGGCAAAGGGACCAATGGCCGCACCTTCATCAATCGTGCTTTCGGTGATGACCGAAAAGGCCTTGATCGTTACGTCACTGCCGATTCTCGAGTCAGTGATCTTCGAATTGGGCTCAATGATACACCTCTCTCCAATGATCGCCTCTCCTTGAAGATAACAATTCGGATAGATCACCGTGTCCCGTCCCACTCGGACCGGTTTGTCGAGGTACGTGGTTTTGGGATCGACAATGGTTACTCCGTCGAGCATCATCTTGGTCAGCAATTCATTGCGCAAGATTTCATCTGCCCTCGCCAAATCGACCCTTGTGTTAATACCCATGACCTCCACGGAATCCTCGGCTACGAAGGGGTGTACCTTCCGTTTCTTCCCAACGGCTATGGCTACGATATCCGTTAAATAGTACTCCCCCTGAATGTTGTCCTGCCTCACCTGTCTCAGGGCATCAAAGAGAAAGGCGGAATCGACGCAGTATATCCCGGTATTAATCTCCTTGATGCTCACCTCGCGCCGGGAGGCATCCCTGTCCTCGACGATTCTTTGGACCCTTCCCTCACCGGACCTCACAATTCGACCGTAACCAGTGGGGTCCTCCAATACCGTTGTCATAACGGTTATGGCTCCGTCGTTGCTCCTATGAACATCGATAAACCCCCTGAGAGTATCCGCTTTGAGGAGGGGTACATCCCCATACAGGATGAGGACCGTCCCCTTGATTCCCTTCAAATGCTTCTCGGCACAGAGCACGGCATGTCCAGTTCCCAGGGGATCCCGTTGATCCACGAAGGTCAGCCGGGCATCGGTGAAGTGGGCTCGTATTCTTTCCCCCTGGTATCCCACAACCACGATGGTCTTTCCCGAGTTTATGCCGTTAAGGGAAAGATCAATGGCATAGTCCACCATGGGAACACCTAATAGGGGATGGAGGACCTTAACGAGATCCGACTTCATTCGGGTTCCCTTGCCGGCGGCCAGGATAATGGTGGTGACATCATCGTTGCGCATTTCAGCGGCTTCCTTTTTTTGATAGGTATATTCTGTGATATCAAGTCATTATATCTCATTTCCGGCCCCAGTCAAGGTGATTTAACGCCTTCCGTTGGAGGGTGATTTTTCATCATCGACTTATGCTATCCGCATCGAATGATGGAATAGTGGGGAGGGGCGAAGCCCCTAATGTTCTTTCACTCTTCTCAACCCATTGTTCCATTATTCTAATATTCCGGCTCGACAAAGCCCCTGAGTTTCTATAATCAATAGGTTACAAAAATAGCCCGTATAACACCTAGGATACTCCAGTCTTTTCCTCTTGACAGGTAAAAGTTCTTTATATTATAAATGCTTTAACTTAGTTGGTGCCGGGATAGCTCAGTCGGTAGAGCAGGGGACTGAAAATCCCCGTGTCGGTGGTTCGATTCCGCCTCCCGGCACCTTTGTTAATTTATTTTAGGGTAGGGTCAGCAATGGCGCTGCCTTTTTTCTTGTAAACACTATTCTGCTCTGATACCATAGGTCCGTCAGCTGGTCCAACCAAAAAGTATCACTTCAAATCAGAGATGCTATCGCAATAGGGTTCTGGTTAAAGATTTTTAAACGGGATGGATAAGTAAACTTCTACAGAAATCCTGAATGACGAGAAAGCCAACAAAGACATCAAAGGCAAAGAGGGCCCAAGATGGAAGGAGATATTATTGGATTAAGAAGGAATTTGTCGGAGCACGAATTGTCTATTTTGGGCTCTGAGCTTGCAAAATACAAGAAAAGCACCGCCCTGGCATATGTTCTCTGGTTCTTTCTTGGGGGTTTAGGAATTCATAAATTCTACATCGGAAAAACCGGATTGGGGATTTTCTACCTCCTCTTGGTGAGTGGCCTTATGGTGGGATCTATCACAGGAATGTCTAAAGAAATGGAGCCAGCAATGATTATCGCTGGCTCGTGTGGTCTCGTTCTTGGGATACTGCTCCTCGTCGACCTTTTCACGATTCCCCGCCAGATCAGAAGAACTTACATCCAAGCAGAACGGCAAATATTGAGAAAAATTAAAAGTATCTCGAAAGACAGTATTTCAATAACCTCAGACAGCTCAATGGAGACCGACATTGGGGCACTTTCAGCTGAAGCCAAGGCCAGAATTGCAGAGACGGAGAAATACAGAGCGGAGGTCAAAAAAAAGGCAGGGAGGAAAAGGATAGGTTGTCTCCCCCTGGCACTCATCATACTCTTCGTGGTAGGGGTTATGGGCTACTTCGCAAGTAGACCCCCATCTCCTCGAAAATTCCCTTCTCCAAGGACTGTAATACAGAGTATTCTGGATAAGATTCGCATGAGGGTATCTCCAAAGAAACCACCTCGTCTCGTTTGCGCAAGAAGTACATGTAACATAAGGAGCGGACCAGGTACGGACTACCCTATCACACGAAAGGCGGCCAAGGGTGAAAAGCTCGAATATGTTTCACTTGAGGGCAATTGGTATGGGCTGAAAGTGGCAAAAGGTAAACCTCAAGAATGGGTCCATAAGAGTGTTGTTGAATCGGTCATCTCGGAGCCCGAAACTCCACAACTCCCTCAGGTAATGAGGGAAATCACTGTGAGAGGTAAGAGAATTAAGGTCGGCGATTTAGCTGATGACGCACTGAAAATACTGAAGCCGGAAGATACGCTGAAACTGGAAATAATACAAGATCCGAATAATCCTCAGAGCCTTGTTGTAATCAGATATTGTAGAGTCGAAGGAAAGGTTTTTGCCCTCGAACTAAAAAGGTCAAAAGACCCAGGGCCTTATAGATTGGATAAAATCATCTTGGATAAACTACCGCCCGGGGCATCGGCAAAGGGGAAAACGATCAAGAAATAGATGTTAGATTTACGAGTCCAAGCCAGGTGGGTGTGGGATTCTTCTCAACACCGAGATTATCAACCAGGGCCATGGGTTCACTTATACTCGTTGTCCTTTTAAATACATGGACGAATTCAGGCGATACGAAGGGGAACCGAGGGAGTATAAGAGGAATTGGTTACTGGAATCTGTAAGACTTATAGCTAAGAACTTGCGGAGGCAAAAATGACTGACATTGAAATACCTGGAATAACCGAAAAATTACCAGAATTAGAGCCAACTGTAATCATAGCGATCTTAATAATCATTTTGATCTGGGCAATTCTTTGGTTCTTCGTCCCATTCTGGGTGTTTGGAATTTGGCGTAGGATGAAAAAAATCGAGGGATTGATAAGGCAACAAGTAGAAGGTAGCCGTCCTCATAACTTCCATGCACGACGTGAGAAAAGGCCATTATCAAAAGCTGAAAAAAAACACGAGGGCAAACAAGAAATAGATGAGGAGACAAAGAAAATACTGGACGAAATGGGCTACCGAAAAAAGGATCAGGACGATACAGAAGATTAGAAGCGTAAATAATCAAAGCGGGATGGTAAACAAACAAAAGGTGATCGCTCCAAGGTAGCGAGGGTGAATAAGAGATGGTTATGGCGAAAATTACTATTATAATCTTTCAAATGTAAGGAAACAAAAAGGGAGAGTGAAAAAATATGGGTAAGAGAGAAACGTGGATCATCTTGATATTTATGGCCTTAGCCTTGGCGCAGCTGATATTTATGGTCTTGGTGTTAATGGAGTTGCGTTCCGTAGAGCCTGCATTTGCCCAAAATGATGAATTAAACCGTCAAACCCTTAGTGGCCGCCAGGAAGTCCAAGTAGTGATAGAATCCCTAAAACCCGAAATCAAAGGAGGTGGGTTGACCGCGGGCCGGTTACGGGCGGACACGGAGCGAAAACCTGAGATGGCGGGAATCAAGGTTCTATCTGAACCAGAAAATCAAATGACGCCTGGCAGGTCATACGTATATGTACATTCTAATATCTCTAAATACAGATACCTCCTGGGATACATTTACACTAATAGGGTTGAGCTTGTACAAGATGTTTATCTGGTTCGAGCTCTTAATATTAAGACAAGGTCGGTTACTTAGTCAATCAGCACAACTGGTATCGCTCCCAAATTGGAAGACATCAGAACCTCAATGGAAAACTTGGTTGACTACTTTATTGAGGCCTATTTATCCGTCAATCCGAAAGAGAGGGAGTCTCACGAGGGCTAAAAAAGCAAGAATAGGGCCTGACCCTTAGAAAGTGGTTGTGATAAAAAGCTTTATGCCTCGGCAAACTAGATTAGATGGCCCTAGGATTCTTCACCATATGATGATACACGCAATTAACCGGCTCGGGGATAAAAAAGGAAGAACTTCGTAACGGGGGGGGAGGAGGAGAGTTTACCAAGCCAGGCAAGCGTATCGTATCATTTGAGTCATGACTTGGGGATACCATCGGTAGTGATAGCGAGACATTTGGGGGTTTGCACTTCGGCCATTGTCAAGGCTATTCAGAAGCTAGAATCATAGAAGGAAAAGTAACAATTTTCAACTACGTCCCCTTTTTTCTGTGAGCGAGACGATGGAGAAGTTGACCGACGGGATCAAGCGGCGAATCGCCGAGACGCTGGCCGAGGACGTCGGTTCCGGCGACTGGACCACCAAATGGTGCGTCGAGCCCGGGGCCAGAGCCGAGGCCGAGATCGTCGCCAAAACGGCTGGTGTCATCGCAGGGCTCGCCGCCACTACCGAGGTCTACCGGCAACTCGGCGGCGCCGAGCTGCAGCCGCTGGTCGATGACGGTGACGAGGTCGCCGTCGGCACAACGGTTGCCCGCGTTAAGGGTGACGCGCGCGCAATCCTCACCGGCGAGCGGACGGCGCTCAATTTCCTCGGGCACCTGTCGGGTGTGGCGACGTTGACGCGTCGCTTCGTCGCGGCGGTGGAGAAGACCGGCGCGCAGATCATCGACACCCGGAAGACGACCCCGCTATGGCGGGAACTCGAGCGAGCGGCGACGCGGGCGGGCGGTGCGGTAAACCACCGTCGCGCTCTCGATGACATGGTGCTTATCAAGGAGAACCACCTCGCTTGCGCCGGCGGCATCGGAGCTGCCGTGGCGCGAGTGCGCAAGTTGAACCGGCGACACCTCGCGGTAGAGGTCGAGACGACTAACCTGGAAGAGGTGCGTGCCGCGCTGGCCGCCGGGGTAGACCGGATCATGCTGGACAACATGCCGGTGGAGCAGGTGAGTGATGCGGTGCGGCTCATCGCCAGCCACGATCCGCGGCCCGAGATCGAGGCATCCGGCGGTGTGACGCTGGCCAACGTGAGGGAGCTGGCGGAGACAGGGGTCGACTACATCTCGGTCGGTGCCCTCACCCACTCGCCGCCCGCCCTCGATCTCTCACTTCGTCTGCGGAAGCTGGAGCCATGACGCGCAAGGGATCGAGCTGGGAGGGACAGAAGCTCCCCGCGCTCAGGGAGCCCTGGCACCGGCCTCAGGTTCACGTCTACTCCTCCATCGACAGCACGAGCACCATGGCGCTGAAGCTGGCGGAGGAGCAGACGGCCGGCCTCGAGAGGTGCCGAACCCTGTCCTCATCCCACTGCTCGCGGGTCTGGGGACGGCGCGGGCGATCGAGACGCTGGTGAGCGGTGCCTCGGTGGGGGTCAAGTGGCCCAACGACCTGATCGTCGCGGACCGAAAGGCCGGCGGCGTCCTCACCGAGGCAGCATGGTCCGAATGCGAATGGGAGGTTGTTGAAAACTGACACTTTTCATGCAGGGCGTTTCAATTCCACCTCCCGGCACCTTTTTATAGGCAGCCATTTCTGGTTGCCTATTTTATTTCTTACGAAATCTCACTGGAACCCGTTACTGGACAAAGAGAAGAGAAAAAGTAAAGGGGGGAGTAACAAGGCGATCTAGTCTGCCATCTCGAATACGGATACAGCTTTTCGGAAACAGCCCGGCATTTAGGGCTTCACTACACAACCATAAACAAAATAGTAAAGCAGGGTTTATCATTAAGTAATAATTCAAGGGCCTATTGCTCAAACCTCCTGGAGCGAATATTAAAGAATTTTTGCTAACCATTCTTAGTGAAGCGAACTTTAGAATGGTCAAAAATTCTTTTCGGTGAGCGAAAGGGGGTTTGGGCAACAACCTGTCAAGGCCTGACCCTCATCTTTCTCATCTTTTTTATATGACGGGTCAGTTCTGGCGCTCACGGGGGGACGCGACCGAAAAAATCCAACTGGTGGGCGATGTATATGAGTGTGCCTTGTTCAACTTGGTTGTGACGCTCTCTGATCCATGAGGTAAAAAGATTCGCGTCTAGCTCGGGAGATCCATTCAAGGCGATATGTATTGTGTGGATAATATGGTGGAGAAAGTAGGCCTCGTCCTCGGGGTAACCATCGGAATCGGCAAACAACACCCAGTCTGAGCTGCCGGCATCGAGGAGCTCGACCCCACAGGCTCTCAGATTGGCAAAAAGGTGGCGTCCGGTGCAGCTGTCGCCAGAGTGTTTTCCAGACGTGACCCTGTTGTCCATCGTTCGATGGTAAAGGGTAATGATTTGTCTATCCAGAGCTGGATCAATCTCTGGCTGTAAGATCGTGACCCCGTCAAAGTTGATGGTAAAGTAGATTAACCCACCTGGTCGAAGAAGGGAAAAAAGGCGGGGCAAGGCCGAAGGGACTTCTATGAGATCCAAGAATGCATTGGCAAGTAAGAGATCCCATGATCGACGGCCTCTTTCGCGCTTGACAAAATCGCCGAATTCGATGACCTCAAATTCCACAGAAATATCTTGATCGGTCTTTTTCAGAACCATCTTTTCTGGGGATTGTACACTCAGATGGTACCCGCAACCGGTTGCCCACCGTGGGAGGCGACGGCAGGCTTCGACGATGACATCGGGATCGCCGTCGATTGCGGTGTAGGCCGCGCTTCCTAAAACCTTCCAAGCCAACAAGCGCTCCACCATGGTGCCGATCCCCGCGCCGACCTCCAAGACTTCAATAGGTGGCTTTGCCATGTCGTTTGATAATTCACGAGTGAGACTCCCTAAGACACGCCGGTTGAAGCTCCGATCGTCAACGGTCTTCTTTGCCGCAAGGTAGCGGGTAAAACTATAAGTCGGCGGTATCACTATCTCTCACCTAATAGAGGAATACAAGAATTCACGAACGCTTTCGGTACATTCGGTCCATGTAGGATGTTCTCTATAGCGTTGGAGCGCTGACAGGCTAACCTGCGCCAATCGGTCTCGGTCTCGGTGTAGCGCCTCTATATGTTGGGCTAAGCCGGCAGTATCACCCGGACGAATCAGGAACCCCTCTCGACCATGATTGATGAGCTCGGGGGCGGCTCCAACATTCGATGCGATAACCGGAAGGCCGAAGCCCATAGCTTCAATGTAAACGATACCAAAGCCCTCGTATGAAGAGGGCACAGCCAGGACTTGGCTTTCAGCAAGGTGGCTAGCGAGCTCTCTGTCTCCAATCGATCCGACCAGTCTGATCTGATCGGCTAAATCTTCCCGAGTGATTTGCCGGCGAATAGCACGGGTATAGGCAGGGTCTCTGGTTAAGCTGCCAACCACCTTGAGTCGGCAGGTATCTCGGGGCAGATGACCAAGGGCGGAGATAAGGAAAGCGAGGCCCTTGCGAGGAATCACGTTACCCACAAAGATGATTTGTAGCGGCATCCGCTTGCGTGCTCGTTTAATTATCCGCGCTGAATCCATTTTCGGATGCAACCGGTCCCCCCCCGGACGGGCAACCACGGCTGGTCGCTTTGAGCCTATCAGTCCTTCAACCACACGGGCCGTGGTCTGACTATTGAATACAAAACCATTAACAGAAACGAGGTAAAGGCGTTCGATCCACCGGTAGAATCGGTTTTTCCAGACCGGCCTGTCTTCGCTGCAGCGCAAATGGTGCACAATGGACACGATTGGATAGGACATCTTATCTTTTACCCATCGGTTGACCCAGAAAAGGGAGGGATGGTTGAGTTCGTCCTGCAGGAGAACATCCAGGGGAAGCCGAAACAATTGGTAACGCAGCAAACCGGAGATGTTATCGCCCAGGTGGCGAAGATAACCCCGCCAGGGTAAGGAAATGATTTCCACATGGTCTCCCTTCCGACGGAGGTGCTCTACCACCATGCGATCGTAAATATACCCGCCGGAGGTATTTTTAAGGCCACCGTAAATGATCAAACCGACGCGCATGAGAGATCCTGTCGATAGAAAGCCCAGGCGTTTGCGCCCTCCCATACTCGGATCGTCAGGGCATTGAGATTTGGTGCCTTAAGGCGATCCGGCAAGGCCTGACAGAGTATGCGAGCGAAGTGCTCGATACTGGGGTTCAGGTCTCGAAACTCGGGAAGTTCATTGAGTGTTTTGTCTTGATAGCAAGCCAAAAGCTCCTTGAGATGGGACTCAACCTCGACAATGTCGACCAGGTATCCCTGCTCATTCAAAGTGGAACCTTCGAGTTCAACCTCCACTCGATAGCAGTGAGAATGCCGCTGTTTCTCGGGCTCCAAGGCATCTCCAATGAGGTAGTGTTGGGCAATAAAATCTTGTCTGATGGCGACAGCATAAAAACCGCGAGGTTTCTCCTCCACGTCACGTATCATTGTCACTTACCCCCGTATGTGAGCAAGATCTGTATGGTTTGTTCAGGACTTCGGTCAAGGAGTGAATAAGCCTGGGCCGCCTCATCAACGAAAAAGCGGTGGGTCACCAGGTGCACAGGCCTAAGTCTTTGAAGCATCTCGAAGGCCAATTGCCAGCGGCGAGTTTTATTCCAACGGCTCTGCAATCCTGGCGAAATCGTGCTTACTTGACTGCTAATCAGAGATATACGACTCCGGTGAAACCTGCCGCCCAAATCGAGAGGTATCTTTTTCTGCCCATACCAGGACCCGATCACAACCCGTCCGTTGAACCCGGTTGCGGCTATGGCAAGGTCCAATGCTGCTGGATTACCTGAAAGTTCGTACACTAGATCCGCTCCCTTGTAAGGTCGCCCTTGCTGCAGTGCCTCATGTAACCGTGAAAGGGCATCGGGGACTGTAGTATCCAGGGCATGATGGGCACCAACTGACAGTGATTTCTCTCGACGAAGGGGAATAGGGTCAAGGGTGACGAGACTGGCTAAAGGAAACTGGGTCAAGAGACTGGTTGTTAAGAGGCCCACAGTTCCTTGGCCGAAGACTGCTACCTGTTCGCCTACAAGGGGACCGCCGTCCATAAGGAAATTGACCGCCGTTTCCATATTGGAAAGGAGGGTCCCCTCTTCCGGTGAAAGTATCGAAGGAAGGGGAATCAGCTCTTTTGGACTGGAAATAAAATGGCTTTCATGTGGATTGTAAGCGAATACGCATCGCCCTTGCCACTCTGGGGAAACCTCTGATCCCACTTCGATCACCCGCCCAACCGCGGCATATCCGTATTTTAGTGGGTAGTCGAATTTTCCGGTGAGGGAGGGGATCGTTTCGTCAACGGTTATCTCGGTCGGGACTTGGCCCCGGTAGACCAGAAGTTCGGTTCCAGAGCTGATGGCAGAGGCAAGCGTTTCCACCAAGACCTGGCTGGGTTCAAGGGGTGGAAGGGGTTCATCCCTTACAGCAACTTGGTAGGGGGCTTCGAAACAGACGGAAAGGCGCTTCATTGGTCTTCCCAAACCGGTTCACCCCACAAGACGATGTCTTCACCAAACCGCCGATAGCCGACATTGGACAAACGAGGGAAGTAGTTTAGGTCGCCTTCCCCCAGGGTCCCCACAGCCCGAAGTCCCCCAATTAAGAATGGGGCCACTGTCAGCACCAGGCGATCGACCAGCCGATTTGAGAGAAAGCTCGTAATGACACGTGCCCCTGCTTGCTCCAAGTCCCGCTGACGCTGTTCTTCGGCGTTCTTCCCAGTGGCAATCAACGGTGATCTCGGATGATCTTGCAATACATTGGAATCTATCGGCAGGCGGAGTTTGCTATCTAAAATAATCGGCAATGGATTTTTGCCCGTAACCAATCTCACGGTGAGGCGCGGGTTATCGGCAAGAACCGTGCCGATACCTACCAAGATGGCATCATGGGCGGCGCGAAGTCTGTGCGTGAAGGCAAGCGACTGCCGACCGCTGAAACTCAACGGTTTGCCTGGATGGAGGGCTATGCAACCGTCCAGGCTCTGAGCGTAACTCAGGGTAATGCCCGGCCGCTTTCGGTACCGCCGGGATTTGTTTATTGTTCTGAATAAATCGTAGGTATTACTCCCCGATCCTCCGAGACGTTTCAAAGGGGAGAGGTACAATCCGACCCTCCTGGTGCTTTTTCGCCCATGCATGGATGATTCACCCCTATAGCCACCGATCGACAGGCCTCGAGACGGGTCCCTGAAGAATCACAGTTTTCTTGGCGCTAGTCGTCCCGCTTTCCTTGATTAGGCCGGAGCATTGAGGCTATCTTGGCTCTCCAAGCGGACCAACGAAAGACCCAAGGATAAATAGCATTAAAGGAAAGGAGTTGTCAAAAGTCAAGAGAAACCTGAGGTCCTTTTCCCGGTATCGCACAAAAAAGCGCTCAGACCTCTGATCTGAGTGCTTGATTTTGCTGGAGCGCCGAGGATAACATCCTGACTAAAACGGCGTATAAGTCATTCAGGACATCAAATCTCGATTCCGCTTTATCATGATTCTGAAAGAATTACCACGGGTTTGATTTGGAGGCGACCGATGAGTCTGAGCCGGGGGGATTTCCTCAAGAGAGGTAGTGTTTTCTGTCTGGGTCTTGGGATCGCGGATTGAAACCACTTACGGAATCAATCGGGATTTGTGAGTTGTTTCAGAGCCGACTTCCCCTACTTAATAGCCCAAGGGTATGCCTTTGACAAGGTTGTTGATCGGGTAGCAAAGCTTCTTACGATGAGAGCAGAGTAGATTCTGAGTCCAGGCAAACAGCCGCAGCGGGTGAGAGCGAGAAGCTTGGTATGTTACTGGGCAGTCAGGGAGCTGGGCATAAATGGTACTGCAGTCGCCAGATTGCTTGGTATAATTCAGTCTTCGGTTAGTAGGGTGGTACGGCGCGGAGAAAGACTTGTCATGGATAACGGATATAGCCCGGAGGGGTAAGGAAATGGATAAAATCATGACCGTCACCCTCTGTAGTCCTAAGCGAAAAAAGGAGCTTGACAACAGGCGGCCTCATAGAAGAACTAAACAGTCTCGGCCGCATAAAGAATCCCTCCCTGGGAGAATTTCCTGGATGCTTTGCTGGGATAAGAGTGTAGGTTTTGATATGCAGATCATATCCTTAAAGCTTGAAGAGTATTGATCCTGGCAAGATATCAACTACTTTGGCCTATCGTTACGTGCCATCGTATATTGGATCCGTTCATTTCGCCGCGTCTGACGTCAAGGCGCAAATCAGCTTGACAGAAATACCACAACATTGTATTAAACTTTAATATCAGCTCTCCACAAGTGACAAGCTGAAATTATGCTGTTGGATTTAAATCCTCGATCTGATCTGCGCTTAAAGAGTTAAGGATTATGTTGCCCCGAAGATATCTCCATGGTTAGTTTTGATGATCATGACTAGGCACCACTTTTTTCGCCGTCCTTAACCGTAGTTCGGCAGCCTACTTATCGCTTAGGACAAACAGCAGTCAGCCTGCTGATGCGGCTTGTCAAAAAAGAGGAAATCGAAAGACCTGCCTCGTTACCCGTACAGTTAGATCCTATGTAGGCCTGAAGGCCTAAACAAAGTGGGTCGCTAGTGGTAAGCTCCTTTGAATAAAAAACAAAAGGAGGGAGCTATGGACCAGCT
>Ga0209427_10002691_pt1 | contig 20902 bp, 17 predicted proteins | sample DeeMarSWOR136_30_FD_187465 | JGI IMG/M metagenome (GOLD analysis project Ga0209427, IMG submission 187465) | Marine sediment microbial communities from White Oak River estuary, North Carolina - WOR-1-36_30 (SPAdes) (version 2) | ecosystem: Environmental > Aquatic > Marine > Intertidal zone >...
AGTGACGGCGAGCACCATCCCCTTTTTCAACATCTCAACCTCCTTCCTTCACCTCCACGACACTGCAATTCTCCGATTTTTACGTTTGAGACTATCACCTCCCTTTTTTTGGACTGACTATTCCCTACACCTCCATTATCTCTGTCTCTTTCTTCGTCATCAATTCCTCTACCCTCTCTATGTATCGATCCGTGATTTCCTGGATTTCCTTGAGAGAAGCATCCCTCTCGTCTTCAGATATGTCTCCGTTCTTCTGCAACGACTTGATCTTCTCGTTCGAGTCCCGCCTCACGTTCCTAATCGCCACCCTCACATCCTCTGCAAGCTTATGAGCCAATTTCACAAGGTCTCTTCTCCTCTCTTCAGTGAGCGAGGGGATTGGCAATTTGATGACTTTGCCATCATTCATTGGGGTGAGGCCAAGCGAAGAGCTCAGTATGGTTTTCTCGATTTCTGGAAGGATACTCTTATCGTAGGGCTGAACTACGAGCAGCCTCGGTTGAGGGACGCCAATTGTCGCGATTTCTTTCAGGGGGAAAGTAGAACCATAGCATTCCACCTTGATTCCGTCCAGAAGCTGAGTCGTCGCTCTTCCTGTGCGTATACCCGCGAACTCGTTCCTCAGAACCTCCAGCGCCTTACTCATCTTCTCCTCACAGATCGTATAAATCTCCTCAACCATAGATTATTTCGTTATCGTCGTCCCTACCTCTTCTCCCAGTAGAACACGCTTTAAATTGCCCCGTTCATATATGTCGAAGACGATAACGGGAAGCTGATGCTCCATACAGAGGGTGACTGCTGTAGCATCTATGATTCCGAGATTCCTGTTGAGTACGTCAAGATAACTCAATCTTCCAAATCGTTTTGCCTGTGGGTTGATAAGAGGATCTTCCTCATAGACTCCATCTACCTTCGTTCCTTTCAAGAGAAGCTCTGCCTCCATCTCAATCGCCCTCAATGAAGCAGCAGTATCGGTCGTGAAGTATGGATTTCCTGTGCCGCACGAGAATATGAGAACTTCTCCCTGATCAAGGTAACTCATTGCTCGATTCTTCACGTATCTCTCCGAGATTGGAGTCATATCGATCGCGGTCATAACTCTTGCCGAAATTCCACGCTGTCCGAGGTGATCCTGCAGTACCAAAGCATCTATCATCGTACCAAGCATGCCTATGTAGTCACCTGTCACACGATCTATGCCAAGCGCCACAGCGTTCTGCCCCCGGAATATGTTGCCACCGCCCACGACTATGCCAAGAACAGTACCAAGACTGACGGCATCCTCTATTTCAGTCGCTATAGATTCCAGGGATTCCTTCTCTATGGCCTTTTCTTTGCCCGAAAAGACCTCCCCCCCCATTTTTAGAAGCGCCCTTTTGTACCTCGGCTTCACTCCTCACCCAGTCGGTATCTTGCGAACCTCCTGATGGTGATATTTTCACCGAATTTGGCGATCGCCTCCTTGAGGACGTCATTCACAGTTCTTTCGGGGTCTTTGACGAAAGGCTGTTCGAGCAGGCAGTTCTCGGCATAGAATTTCTCAAGTTTTCCCTCTACTATTCGAGGAATTACCTTCTCCGGTTTCTTGCTCCTTCTTACCTGCTCCGTGTAGATCTCCTTCTCCTTTTCTACCAGCTCGCCAGGAACTCCATTCCTGTCTGTACACAAAGGACTGCAGGCCGCTACGTGCATTGCCAGTTCATGAACGAGCTTCCTGAAATCCTCATTGTTTGCGACAAAATCAGTTTCGCAATTAGCTTCTATCAACACACCAAGTTTTTCGCCCGGATGAATATAGGATCCAATGACTCCTTCCTTAGTCACCCTTCCAATCTTCCTTTCTGCCTTGGCTATTCCCTTTTTGCGGAGAAGCTCTACTGCGGTCTCTACGTCACCACCGCTCTCTTCAAGCGCTCTCTTGCAATCCATAATACCGACACCCGTCTTGCGCCGGAGTTCTTTAAGCTTCTCGATCATCTCCGCTCTGCTTCTCCTGTTTCTCCTGTCTCCCCTGCTCTTTCTCTTCACTCAATGCCAGTTTTCCTTCCAATACGGCTGTGGCAATAAATCCAGTGATCAACCTCACCGATCTTATTGCATCATCGTTGCCCGGAATTGGATAGTCCACATAATCTGGATTGCCGTTGGTATCCACGAGGCCCACAACTGGTACCCCGACTTTTCTCGCCTCCAGCACCGCAGTCTCTTCCTTTTTCACATCAACCACATAAAGAATAGAGGGCAGTTCATTCAATTCTCTTATCCCCTCGAAGAATTTGCTCATCCGGTCTTTCTGCTTCATCAGTTTCATCGCCTCTTTCTTCAGCAGTTTCTGGAATTCTCCTTTCTCCTCCATATCAATGAGAGTCTGGTACTTCTCTATACTTCGCCTGATTGTCCTGAAATTCGTCAGCGTACCGCCCAACCATCGCTCGGTGACCCAATGAGCCCCACATCTCCTGGCCTCTTCTTCAATGATGTCTCGAATCTGCCTCTTCGTTCCAACGAACAGTATGGTTCCTTTCTCCTCGACTCTTGTTCTCACGGCCAAGTACGCTTCTTTTAAGAGCTCAAGAGTCTGCTCAAGATCTATGATGTGTATTCCATTTCTCTCCGCGAATATATAATCTCTCATCTTCGGGTTCCATCTTCTCTTTCTGTGCCCAAAATGGACTCCCGATTCGAGAAGATCTTTCATTGAGACTATAGCCAAGACTTCCCCCTACCAGCGATCATCTCTTGGAATACTGGTATCTCTTCCTCCTCTTCGCAAGTCCGTACTTCATTCGTTCCTTCTCTCTGGGATCTCTCGTCAGCAAACCGCGTCTCTTCAACTTACTCCTGAGATTAGGTTCGTACGATGCCAACACACGGGCCAGTGCAAGTTGCAGCGCCCCAGCCTGGCCGGACATGCCCCCGCCCTCCACATGGGCAACAATGTTGAATTTCCCTTGAGTCTCCGTAACGACAAAGGGATGTTCGAATAGTCTGATTAGTCTCTCCCTGCCGAAATACTCCTCCGGTGTCTTGTTGTTTATGAGCCACTTCCCGTCTCCAGATGTCAATTTGACGCGGGCCACAGCTCTTTTCCTTCTTCCTACCGCGTAGTAGTCAGCCATCAGTTGAGCTCCAATCTCTCAGGTTTCTGGGATTTGTGGGGATGCTCCGGTCCTCTATAGATCTTCAACTTCTTCAGAATGTTCCTCCCGAGCTTGTTCTTCGGAAGCATTCCCCTTACGGCAAGCCTGAGAACCTCCTCTGGTTTCCTCGCAAGCAGCGTGCTCAGCGGGATGGGTTTCAAGCCGCCAGGGTAGCCGGAGTGTCTGTAATACAGTTTGTTCTCGAGTTTCCTGCCGGTGAGATAGATCTTTTCAGCATTGGTGACGACCACAAAGTCCCCGCAATCGACGTGAGCTGCAAAACAGGGTTTGTGTTTGCCTCTCAATATGTGCGCGATCCTAGTCGCGAGCCTGCCGAGAACCTTGCCCTCGGCATCCACCAGCCACCACTTTCTCTCAACATCCGCCTCCTTAGGGCAATATGTCTTCATTACTACACTCCAACCTAAAATTGAATTAAGATAATAAACTGGCCTAAAATTGTCAAGGTTACCCAGGGTTCTCTTGACTTTGGCAACGCATCTTCGTACCATAATCGCGGAGTCAGGGCATGGTGACTATAAGCAAGAGAAGCCTTGAGATGCCAGCCTCATCCATAAGGAAATTGGTCCCCTATGCAGATGAGGCAAAACGAAGAGGAATAAAAGTCTACCATCTCAACATAGGGCAACCGGATATCCCCACTCCGAAAGAGATATTTGAGGCCATTTCCAGCCATTCAGAAAAGGTACTCAGTTATGGCCCGTCTCAGGGACTGGAGTCGCTGAGGGAAACGGTGGTGGAGTACCTGGGAAATTTCGGCGTACACGTCGATCTGCGAGACGTAATGATAACGACCGGAGGGAGTGAGGCAATTCTCTTTGCGATGTTGACAGTCTGTGATCGTGGTGACGAAATCATTGTACCAGAGCCCTTTTACACAAACTACAACGGATGCGCCGCGGTAGCTGGCGTCAGACTGATTCCCCTTCTCACCTATGCAGAAAACGGATTCAGGCCGCCGCATACTGAAAGCATCGTTGAGAAAATCACCCCGAAGACGAGAGCTATCTTGATCTGCAGTCCGAACAACCCTACCGGAGTCATTTATACTCGGGAAGAGCTCGAGCAGATTTCAGAGATCGCGAGGACGCGTGACCTGTTCATACTCTCGGATGAGGTGTATCGGGAGTTCACATTCGACGGAAAGGTGCATACCAGTATCTTCCAGGTAGATGGCCTGGACGATAGAAGCATCCTACTCGATTCAATATCCAAGAGGTTCTCTGCGTGTGGCGCACGAATCGGCTTCCTTGTGAGCAGGAATCGAGACGTAATGGATGCAGCACTCAAACTGGGGCAGGCGAGATTATGTCCCCCTACGCTCGAGCAGATAGGGGCCATAGCCGCCTTCCGTTCCTTCCATAAGTACATTCCGTCGTTGGTGAAGGAGTATGAGGGAAGACGAAATGTCGTCTACGAAGAGATACTGAAGATTCCTGGTGTGGTGTGTAAGAAGCCAGAGGGTGCTTTCTACACAGTAGTGAAATTCCCCATTCCAGACTCAGAGACATTTGCCAAGTGGATGCTCACCGATTTCAGCGTGAATGGAAAGACCACGATGATTGCCCCCGCCAGGGGGTTTTACGCAACGGAGGGCAAAGGGCTGGATGAGGCGAGAATAGCTTATATATTGACAGAAGAGGACCTCCGGGACGCTATGCATATACTCCACGAAGGTCTGAACGCATACAGCTCACAATTCAAATCGTAGACTTGCGATCGAGCTGATACGGCACTCGACAGAGACGAGAAGATCCATCTTCACCCCAGCTTTCGCATCGCATAATCTCCTTTCCCAATGAGCAGATTCCGAATTTTAGGACGTATCTATCTTCTGCGCCTCACCCCGGAACCGTGCACGCATACGAATACCGATCATTCCATTGTGCCAATCTTAAGATCCCGGACATCTCGTATTCTACGGGACAGAAGGGCAGAAGAGGCTGTATCTTCTTACAGATAGCGCAGAGACGGACTCGCATCTTGCGAAGCCAGCGCCGAGGCCACGATTCTCCCATATGTGTGAGGGAAGGAACTCTCCTTAGTCTGCGGGATACGACGGCACCCTCTGGGAACAGCCACCGCATCTATTCTCCGACAGAGTACAGGGCAAAGCCATTTGTAAGCCGCAGTCAGGTCCTCTTCTCTTCACCTGTACACTTCGTAGTTGGGTGCTTCCTTTGTGATTGTGATATTGAATGGATGGCTTTCTCTGAGACCGGCTGACGTAATCCTCACGAACTTTGCCTTCTGCTTCAACTCTTCGATGCTCCCGGCCCCCACATAGCCCATACCAGATCTCAGCCCTCCAACGAGTTGATAGCATATGTCCGATAGATGCCCACGGTAAGGTACTCGGCCTACCACCCCTTCAGGCACCAATTTCTTCATTTCCTCCTGGAAGTATCTATCCTTACTCCCTGCAACCATAGCGTCCACGCTTCCCATTCCTCTGTAGATTTTATACTGCCTTCCTTCGAGCACGACATTCTCCCCAGGGCTCTCCTCGGTACCTGCGAAGAGATTTCCGATCATCACCGAGTCAGCACCTGCAGCCAACGCCTTCACGATATCACCTGAGTACTTGATTCCACCGTCGGCGATGAGTCCAACTCCCGTAGCTCTCACAGCCTTTTCGCACTCCATGATGGCAGATAGTTGAGGTACACCCATTCCAGCGACAACTCTGGCAGTACATATTGAACCTGGGCCGACTCCCACCTTTATTCCATCAACTCCTATTTTCAGAAGGTCCCTGCACGCTTCATAGGTAGCCACATTTCCTACTATGAGCCCTGTTTGAGCGCATTCCTTCCGTAGCAACTTCGCCACTTCCATGACCCCCCTCGAGTGAGCATGAGCTGAGTCTATCACCAGTATGTCAACATCGACTTCTACGAGGGCACGTGCCCTATCCAAAGTGTCCCTGGCTACACCCACAGCTGCTCCTACCCTCAGTCTGCCGAGTTCGTCTTTGCATGCATTCGGATAGAGTTTCTTCTTTATGATATCCTTGATCGTGATCAATCCGGTGAGCACTCTGTCAGAATCGACCACTGGTAATTTCTCGATCTTGTGCTTCTTCAGAATCTCCTGAGCTTGATCCAGAGTGGTTCCAGGTCCGACCGTGATGACCTTTTTCGTCATCACTTCCTTCACCGATTTCCTGGTGTCCTTCTCGAAGATCAGATCCCTGTTGGTGAGTATGCCCACGAGCCTGTTCTTCGAGTCAACGATGGGAACTCCTGAGATCTGATATTTCTCCATGAGTTCCAGGGCTTCACCGATCTTTTTGTTTGGCGAGAGTGTTATGGGATGCAGAATCATTCCGCTCTCAGATCTCTTCACCTTGTCCACCTCAGCAGCCTGACCCTCTATGCTCATATTCTTGTGGATTATGCCGATCCCGCCCTCTCGCGCGATCGCTATTGCAAGCTTCGCTTCTGTCACAGTATCCATCGCTGCTGAAACAAGTGGGATGTTGAGCGAGATGTTTCTTGAAAGCTTCGAAGTTACGTCTACGTCCCGCGGAAGCACAGTTGACTTGCGGGGCACGAGCAACACATCGTCAAAGGTGAGACTTTCAGCGAAATTGTCCATTCCTCCTCCTTTCCTATGAATCTCCTGGACAATCTTTCTCCATATTAGATTACTCTTCGAAATTGTCAATGCGCGGGTCTGGCAACAGACCCAGTTCCCCTTGACACTCACGTACCAGCATGGTAAACTTCGCCCTAAGATGGCGAAATACAGGATCGCTTGGCTACCAGGAGACGGCGTAGGAAGGGATGTCATGGAAGCTGCGAAAATTGTCCTCGATGCGATGAGACTCGATGCCGAATACATGAAAGGCGATGTCGGGTGGGATTTCTGGAGAAGGGAGGGTAATCCTCTCCCGGAAAGAACCATAGACCTGCTCAGGTCCACAGATTGCTGTCTGTTCGGAGCGATAACGTCCAAGCCCAAGCAGGAGGCTGAGGCTGAACTCGCCTCAGAATTGAGCGGCAAGGGGCTCTCCTACTACAGTCCAATTGTCCGGATCAGACAGGAGTTCGATCTCTACGCAAACATAAGGCCCTGCAAAGCATACCCGGGCAATCCTCTCAATTATACGGAGAACATCGACCTCATCGTGTTCAGAGAAAACACCGAGGGGCTTTACTCCGGGGTGGAATTCCACCCACTTCCAGAGACGCTCATGAATGTGCTCCTGGCAGAACACCCGAAGATGAAGCCCTTTGCGCAACACCCGCTTGAAGAGATCGCACTCTCGTGCCGCATATTCACACGAAGGGGATGTGAACGGATTGTCCGGAAGGCTTTCGAGTTCGCCCGAAAGCACAAGAGGAAGTCGGTGACGGTCGTTGAGAAGCCGAACGTGATAAGGGAAACGAGCGGGATGATGGTAAGGATTGCCCGAGAGGTAAGGGCCGAGTATCCTGATGTGGAGTTGAGCGAATCGAACATCGATGCGATGTGCATGTGGCTCCTCAAGAATCCTCTTAACTACGGTGTGCTCGTAACGTCCAATATGTTCGGAGATATCATATCAGACCTTGCAGGTCAGCTCGTCGGAGGACTCGGATTCGCATCTTCAGCAAACATAGGGGATTCGTATGCTCTCTTCGAACCTACTCATGGATCCGCACCGAAATACGCCGGCCAGTTCAAAGTCAACCCAATGGCAATGCTTCTTGCCACCAGACTGATGCTCGACTGGCTCGGGGAGGCAAACCGGGCCGCAAGACTCGAATCTGCCATTGCCTCTGTAGTGAGTGAAGGTAGGGTGAAGACCTACGACATGGGCGGGAACTCGTCTACTCTTGAAGTTGCGGAGGAAATTGCGAAACAACTGAGATGATTTCGAAGACCTACAATCCAAAGGACGTAGAGGAAAAATGGTACAGATACTGGGAAGAAAAGGGCTATTTCCATGCAGATGAAAGTACCACGAGGGATGCCTACACTATAGTCATACCTCCCCCAGATGTAACCGGTTCGCTCCACGTCGGACACGCGCTCAACAACACGCTCCAAGACATCGTCATTCGATGGCGAAGAATGCAGGGTTATGAAACATTGTGGGTTCCTGGTCTCGACCACGCTGGAATCGCGACACAGAATCAGGTAGAAAGGGTGCTCGCCGGAGAAGGTACAAACAGATACGAGCTTGGAAGAGAGAAATTCCTGGAGAGGGTATGGGAGTGGGCAGATGAATACGCGGACACCATTGTTCATCAGTTGAAGCGATTGGGCGGTTCATCTGATTGGGCAAGAAAGAGATTCACGTTAGATCCCGGACTCTCGAAAGCTGTCCGCGAGGCATTCTGCAGGTATTACGAGAAAGGATTTATCTACAGGGGGAAGTACCTGGTGAACTGGTGTCCAAGGTGCAAGACAGCCTTATCGGACTTGGAAGTGAGATATCTGGAGAGACCTTCAGAACTCTATTATGTTAGGTATCCTCTGAAAGGCTCACGCGAATACATAACCGTGGCTACAACAAGGCCTGAAACCATGCTGGGTGATACTGCGGTTGCAGTGAATCCTGGCGACAAGAGATATTCCCACCTGGAAGGGAAGCACGCAATCCTGCCTCTTGTGAGAAGGGAAATCCCTATAATCAGCCACAAGGCGGTTGATCCTACGTTTGGAACCGGGGCGGTGAAAATCACGCCATCCCACGATCCGAACGATTTTGAGATCGGAAAGGAGCGGAATCTCGAATTTGTCGACATAATGGATGAAGACGCAAGGATTTCTGGTGATGTCCCCAAGAAGTATAGGGGTCTTTCGAGAGAGACGGCAAGAACGGAGATTCTCAAGGACCTTGAGAAAGAGGAGCTTCTGGAGAAGGTTGAGCCGTACATCCATTCCATCGGAACGTGTGATAGGTGTCAAACAGTCGTGGAACCGAGAATTTCTGAACAGTGGTTTGTGAAGACTAAGCCCCTTGCAGAACCTGCCATAAGGGTAGTCGAAGAGGGCAAAGTCAGATTTGTGCCCGAGAGATGGTCGAAAGTCTACCTCGACTGGATGCGCAACATAAGGGACTGGTGCATCTCCAGGCAACTGTGGTGGGGTCACAGAATACCTGTGTGGTACTGCGACGAGTGCGGCGAGGTCATGGCAAGAAGGGAAGCCCCTGAGGCATGCGAAAAGTGCAGAACTTCGAACATACGCCAGGAAGAGGATGTGCTGGACACCTGGTTCTCCTCGGCTCTCTGGCCGTTCTCGACTCTTGGATGGCCAGAAAATACTGATGATATGCGGAAATTCTATCCCACAAAACTGCTTGTCACCGACCCGGACATCATCTATCTATGGGTTGCCAGGATGATCATGTCTGCACTCGAGTTCACATCACAGCCTCCCTTCTCGCTTGTGTATATCCACTCCACGGTGCTCAATGAAAAAGGTGAGAGGATGAGTAGATCGAGAGGTACTGGTGTAGATCCTGTCGCCAGTATGGAGAAGTATGGAACCGATGGCCTGAGATACACCTTGGCCTGTCTGGAATCGCAGGTACAGAGTTTCCGACTCTGGGAATCGAGATTCGAAATGGGCCGTAACTTCGTGAATAAGATTTGGAACGCGACGAGACTGCTCCTTCCCTTTGTGCAGGATCTCCCCTTTGACTCTATTCCGCCCGACTCTCTTGAGCTCTCCGATAGATGGATTTTGAGCAGGTACAATCGAGTGGTTGACTGCCTCACCGAACATCTGAGATCTCTCAATTACTCACGCGCAGCACAGAGTCTGTATTCCTTCTTCTGGCACGAATTCTGTGACTGGTGGCTGGAGTTGGCGAAGCCAAGACTCAAGAAGGGGGAGTTCTCGTCGAAATACGTGGGGTGGAAAGTTCTCGAGGGTTCCTTAAGACTGATGCATCCCTTCATGCCATTCGTCACAGAAGAACTCTGGCAACTCATTCCACATAGAGGATCCTCCATAGTAAAGGCTGCGTGGCCAGAAGCAGACCCTTCTCTGTACGATGAGAGGGCAGAGAAGGAGATGGAGAAGGTAATGGAACTCGTAACCGCCGTGAGAGTTTTGAGGGGTGAATTCGCGGTCCCCGTCACCAAGAAAGCACGGGCCATAGTGAAGACCCCGTTGCAGGATCTCAAGAGGCTATTCGAGTGCCACACCGGCTACATCCTTCCTCTCGCGAAACTCGAATCGATCCAGGTCGGAATGGATTTGAGCAAACCGAAGCACTCGGCGACGTCCGTGACTGCGGAAGCGGAGATATATGTTCCCCTTGAGGATCTGGTCGATGTCAATAGAGAACGTCAAAGAATCGATGGAGAAGTGAGCGTTCTGACGAAGGAGCTCGCCAAGATTAAGAAAAAACTTGGTAACCAGGACTTTCTTAAGAAAGCTCCTAAAGAGATAGTGGAGAAAACTGGAGAGAAGAAGAGAGAGTTTGAGGAGAAACTCACCCGCCTGACGAAAAACCTCGCCATGCTTGAGGATTAGTATGGAGCTCCTTTGCCCATTGATTCTATCAATGGCAATCGTCTTTCCCGTTGAGCTCCAAGAACTTGATGTCCAGGGCGTCCAACTCTTCTCTACGCGTCAACTCGAAAAGATTCTCGGATTTGAAGTTGGCGACACTCTCGAAGAACAGGTCATCGTTGAGGGTTCTCAGCGGCTACTGGAAGCGTACAGAGACCGTGGGTATTTGAAGGCAAAATTGGCCAGGTGGATGGAGGAGAGAGTACTCCATCTACATGTGGATGAAGGAAGCCTCTATACCGTCGGGAGTATAGAGATCGAGGGCAATCGTTTCTTTTCTGGGGATTACATACTCCAGGATTTTGAACTGAGACAGGGAAGAGTATTCACTCAGAGTCTTCTTGAGGGAGACATAGACAGACTGCTCAACAAGTATGAAGACAATGGATTTCCGTTCTGCACCGTGAAGCCCTCGGATTTCAGACTCGATGAGGTTCAAAGTCAGATGGATTTCGTGCTCACAATCGATGAGGGTTTCCTTACGAGGGTAAGTAATGTGGAAACCGATGGAAATGTGCGCACCAAAGACTGGGCTATCCTCCGAGAACTGAGAATCAGAGAACAGGAGATTTACTCCCGCACGCGCATAGAAAATGGACTCCGCCGATTGAACCAATTGGATGTTCTCGAGGTCCGGGACTACGACTTGAGAGTTCCACGGGATGGCTGGGTGGATGTCATCGTTCGAGTAGAAGAGAAGAAGTCCAATTCCATGGAGGGGGTGATCGGCTGGGCGCCCAGGGAAGACCAATTGACTGGCTTGGTGAATCTGCGGGCAGACAATCTCTTCGGAACCCTCCGTTCATTCCATTTCCAATGGATGAGAAGAAACCCTCTGAGTTCCTATCTGCAGGCCCAGTATCGAGAACCCTGGTTACTCGGCACACCGCTCATCGGAGAGGTAAATGCTGAAGTCGTAGTCGAGGATACGAGCTACACTGTTCACTCTGTTTCTGTGCATCTCTTTTCGAAGATTCTACATCCATTCATTTTTGGAGCAGGAGTGGGAGCAGACAGAGTCACCGCTTTGACAGCCTCCATACCAAACAGTGACCAACTTTCACTCACTCTTCACTCTGCCATCGATACGCGGGATTCCCACTCCACTCCCCGAAGGGGTATATTCTACAAGATTTCAACGAAATACGGGCTGAAATCCGATTACTCTTCGGCGCACTTTGCCGATGAACGTGAAACGAAGTCCTATGTGACCAGAACCCAATTCAGCATGTCCAATTTCGTGCCTGTCAAAGGGAATGTGGTATACATTGGAATTGGGGGCGGGAGGCTGTCGTCAGCCGGAAGCTCTTCTGTCTGGGAGCAATTCAAGCTTGGCGGTGCCGCTACGGTCAGGGGATACAAGGAAGAGCAATTCATGGCTCCACAGGTGGGCTGGGCCAATCTCGAATACCGATTCATTCTCGATGACTCCGGTTGGATATCACCATTCTTCGACATTGGGCAGTATAGGAAGAGCACAACTCAGTGGATTTATGGCTGGGGTCTTGGGGTAGGATTGACTTCCAGGCTGGGTCTTATTAAGATCTACTACGGCCTCGGAAGAGAAGACTCTTTTGGAGCCGGCAAGATCCATTTTGGGCTTTCAACGAGCTTTTGAGTATGAAGAAAGATCTTGTGTCAATTCTTGATCTCGAGAGAGAAGACGTACGAGATCTCTTTGATCGTGCGTCATCGCTGAAGAGCGGAACTTCCGAAGAGCAGCTACCACTCAGTGGAAAAACGGTCGTCCTCATATTCGAAAAACCTTCTCTTCGTACCCGTGTTACCTTTGAAGCTGGTGTCTATCAGCTCGGAGGAAATTCGATATATCTTGCTCCTCAAGATATCCGACTCGGCAAGCGAGAGTCCGTCAAGGATGTCGCCAGAAATCTCTCCAGATGGGTCGATTTGATCGCCGCACGAACATTCTCCCATACGACGGTCGTGGAACTCGCAGAGAACGGATCTGTACCTGTCATTAACGGGCTCTCTGATCTCGAGCACCCCTGCCAAGCTCTGGCAGACTTCTTGACGATTGTCGAGCATAAGCAGAGACTCTCCTCACTCAAGATTGCCTGGATCAGCGATGGAAACAATGTGTGCAACTCTTTTATCCTCTGTGGAGCTCTGCTCGGTGCCAATGTCACATGCGCGATTCCTGAAGGCTATGAGCCAACACTTCTGGGGAGAGCGCAGGAGCTTGCACGAGAACACGACTCCACCATAGAGCTGGTCCGCTCTCCTCTGGAAGCCGCAACGGACGCTGATGTCATCTACACTGATGTCTGGGTAAGTATGGGAGAAGAGGAAGAAGCGGAGAAGCGCAAGAAGGTGTTCGCGCCCTATCAGATCAACCGAAAGCTGACCACCCTTGCCAAGCCTGATCATCTCGTTCTCCACTGCCTTCCCGCTCATAGAGGGGAGGAGATTACCGATGAGGTCCTCGATGGTCCTAATTCCGTCGTGCTTGATCAAGCTGAGAATAGACTGCACATCCAAAAGGCCATAATGGCAAAGCTGGTGTAGATGAATCCTGACATCTACCTCTTTGAAGACGAAGGATGGAAGGACCTTCTCCCTCTCACTTACCTGAGACCCGTGAGTGAGCTTCGGTGCGGTGTTTTCACCCTCAGGGAGAGAATAGAGAAGGTGTTGGGTGTGAGGAGAGTTGAGGTGCTTGCGAGGCAGTACCTCTCGGAAACCCCCGGGAGACCCCCAATCGTGAGTTTGGTTGAGGGTGCAATCTACATCAACGGCAGACTGCTCAGATGTTCCAAGGAGACAATTGTAGGCCTCAAGAAGGGCGAAATGTCCGTGGTCAACGATGAGGTGGTAGCTTTCAGGGCTGCTTCCGGGTCAGAGACCGAACTTCCGTTCACGAGAACCTTCTTGAGTAGTCAGAGGAAGATTCACACCTTGAGAACGGTCGATTCGGAACTCGCTAAGTACCCGTGGGATCTCATTCGCGCAAATCAGGCTGTGCTCGTCAGTGATTCATCATTTCTCAGAGGAGAGGTAAACGGCTTCATAGACAGTTCAGTGAAGCTGTATGGGGACAGGAAACGTCTCTCTCTGGGAGAGAACTCCAGAATAGAGGACTTTTCAATCCTGCATCTCGAAAGAGGTCCGATTCATGTAGGAAAGGATGTTCACATAAGGGGATTCACGAGTATAGAGGGACCCTGCTATATAGGCGATGCGACGGTAGTTGAAGGGGCAAAACTGCAGGGAAGCTCTTTCGGCCCTGAATGCAGGCTGAGTGGGGAGATCGAAGCCTCCATCTTTCAGGGATACTCCAATAAACACCATGGAGGCTTTCTAGGCCATTCACTGGTCGGTGAGTGGGTGAATCTCGGCGCTGAGACGACCAACAGCGACCTCAAGAACAATTACAGCGAGGTACGTGTGCAACTGGGAGACAAGTCGAAATCCACGGGCCTCTTGAAATTCGGTTGCATCATTGGAGATCACACCAAGACAGGAATTGGGACGCTCATCAACACCGGTGCCGTCTTCGGCGTCTTCTGCAATGTGCTTGGAGGCAAGTTGAGTAGAAAATATCTCCCCTCCTTCTCCTGGGATACGGGAGACGGATTCGCCGAATATGAGATAGACAGGGCCGTAGAAACTGCCCGTATCGTGATGGGAAGAAGAGGCCTTCAGTTAACAGCCCATGTTGAAGCGGCGATGAGAGAGGTCTTCAGACTCACAGAAGCGGAGAGACAGAATTCCTTCACGTAAATGAGCCATTGGTGCTGATGGCGTCATCAAGACGGTACCGAAGAAAGCCTACGAAGCCTTCCTGATGGACGTTCACTACCGCCGGAACCTGATCTACCCGATATCGAAAAGGCAATTCCACACATCTATTCCACTATCCCAGTCAGGCGCCCATACCGTAGATGGAGACCACATCGAGCAGAGCAATGGTTCCGCCGATCCAGGGACAATTCCCTCATAGACTCCACTCACCTGAAAGCCATCTCAAGCGTCAAGTGAATTGAAGGCTGACTATGGGAGTGCCCCTGCATATTCCGGTAGTTGCTTATCTCTTCCCATTCACCACCGAACTCCGCAGTCCAAAGGGACCCCATCATGTATCTTCCGCCAATTCCAATTCCTATTCTCCTCTCAACCACTCCAGTGAGGAAATATGGTTCAGGAAAAGCCTCTTCAGGATAAGGCTCGTCGACTTCGCCCTCACCTTTCCTGGTATGGTGCGCTGATAATTCAATGTCGAGAGATCTGCCAAGGTGTTCTGTAACATTCACTGAGAGGCGGTCGAAGTCGTTTCCGTGGTCGTGACCAATCGGATACCCCCTGTTCACATATCCTTGCCACGGAATTGTGTGGCCATAAGACCATCTATGGACTCCCGCATATTCGACCACCACATATTCTCCCTCCCTCAAGATATCCAACATTCTGAAGCCCAATACCCACCCGAGTTTTGGATGTTCATTCATTGGGCTGATCTCGTAGGGATAGTCGTCCAGCATGAATTCTCCATACCCGCTCCAGCGGTTTGCGAAGTAGTGAAAGTCAATTGCCCAGAGTATGTTCGCGATTCCGCGACCTTTGTTCCACTCTCTCGGATAGAACAGTACGAGAGGGTTGAGATAGTACGGGTCCGGAAGTGCACTGTACCCACCGTGCAGAACCACCTCCCCAATTCCTACAGAGAGAGCAGGCAAGAGTCGAAATTCAATTCTATGGCCGGATAGGTACCGCGAAGTATCAGCGAGAGGATCAAGCACGGTGAAGAATGAGGAGACCTGGAACCTGTCTGCCAAATAGCGTGCGCTTACCATGTCGAAAGGTGGACCACTCCCTGACAGAAGAAGAGAAGAGGCTGGGCTGGAGCCCCACTTCAGACTTTCCCGTCCAAACAGAAATGAGAATCGCCCAACTTCAGTCTTCAGATATGCGCGCGTGTAGTCACTCGAGGCAACGTCCTTCCAGGTACGATTTGGATACTCATCACTCTTCCCCACCTTCAGAGTGGCTTCCACACACACCTCAGACCCGCCAAGTCTCTGTCCATAACGGGGAGAGAGGAAAAGCCTTGAGGTCGAATCGGAACGGAATGCCAACTCGCACCCGCATCCTTCATATCTCCTGAGGTATTCATCGAGCCTCTCTTTCAATAGAAAGGCCGTTTGCTCCTTACCAGTTGAAGTCTCAAGGTAACGGCGGATGTCGGAAATGGACAAGGGTTTCGTGGATGGGAAGACCGGGCAGCCCGGTTCTGTCCTCAGTAGGTATTCTTCAAACTGGTTGTTCAGCCAGCTCTGATGGGGAAGACAGATTTGAAAGGTGGCAAGCAGAAGTGTCGCAACGAGCATCCAGGGAATTGTCCAAATCGACGAAATTTAGTCAATGGGTCATCCCGAACGCACGTCAAGGCGCTTATGTGGAAGCGGAATCGCCACGAGATGGATATCCTCATTCCATCGGTACGCGCATTCTTCTCCAGCCACCCGGCACATGAGATGGGACAGAGACTTACCCCTGTAGTATCATACGCCAAGCTGGCACAGTACTGGTACCGAACCGACCGATCGGTGAGCGGATGGCTATTCTCCTACCACCCTCTTCACCGTTTCTTTCAGTACATTTATGTCTACCGGTTTGACGAGATAGGCTTGAACGTCTGATTCACGAACCATAGGGTCATCGTCCATATGCTTATAGGCCGTGCAGACGATCACAGGCAACTCCTGATTCACCCTTCTCAGTCTTTCCAGTACCTCCAGTCCGTGCATCTCCGGCATCTTTATGTCGAGTATAAGAAGGTCCGGGGTCACCTTCTCCACTTCCCGAATCGCCTCAGTGCCGCTTGCTACCCCCGTCACCTCATACCCTTCCTCGGAAAGTACGTCGTTGAAGAGTATTCTGACATTTTGATCGTCGTCTGCTACCACAATTTTCTTCATTTCAATCCTCCTTTTCTACTCATTTTCTTCTGTTGACTTCTCTCACTTTCCTTGCCAGTGGGAAGGGTTATGGTAACCGTAGTTCCATTCCCTTCCTCACTTTCGATGGCTATGTCGCCTCCGTGTTCTCTGACTATCTGATAGGTTATGGCGAGCCCCAGACCCGTTCCCTTTCCAGGGTCTCTTGTGGTGAAGAAAGGCTCGAAAACTCGTTTAAGTGCCTCCTTAGGGATTCCCTCTCCCGTGTCCTCAAAGATGACTTTTATCATTTTGCTCTCTGGTTGTCTGGACGTCGAAATCGTCAGAGTTCCTCCATTGGGCATCGCGTCTCTCGTGTTTCTCAGTAAATTCATAAACACGTGCATTAAACCCGTCTCATCAGCCATAAGTCGAGGAAGCGCGGAATCGAACTTCTTCTGAATCTTGATATTCGAGCTGTCACTGTCTACGTTAACCACAGAAAGCGCTTTCTCGATAGTGCCATTCACGTCTACACCTCGAATCCCGACCATCGATGGTGTGCAGTAGAGATCAAGATACGCAAGGATTCGGTCTATCCTCTTGCCCTCAACCTCTATCACATCTAGACCTTCCTTTATTTTCGGGTCAGAAGAGGTCTTTGCCAGTCTTCTCTGCAGAAGCTGAGTGCGTCCCAGAATGGCACACAGTGGATTGTTGATTTCGTGGCTCATTCCAGCTGCGAGCTCACCAAGAGCGGACAGTCTCTCCGACTGTATCAGTTTCGTCTGGAGTGCTTCTTTCTTCCTGATCTCTGCCTTCAATTTCTCATTGCTCTTCTTCAATTTCTCCAAGAGCTCACGATTTTCCATTACAAGTCGCTGTCTATCCAGCGCCCGGCATATGCGCGTCTTCACTTCTTCTATATTCAGCGGTTTGATGATGTAGGCTTCTGCACCCAGATTGAGCGCCTCTACGGAAGTCTCTATTGATGCATATCCGGTTATCAGTATTGCAGCAGTATCGGGAGATGTCTTCTTCAGCTCTGCGAGCAATTCTATCCCTGACATATCCGGCAGCTTAATATCGATGAGCGCGACATTACAGAAGTCTTGTGCAATCCGCTCGAGAGTCTCCTTACCGCTGCCTGCGCAACCGACCAGATAGTCCTCTTCCTCAAGGATCTGGGAGAGAGTCTCTCTCATTCCCTGGTCATCATCCACAATGAGTATTCTGGCGCCATCAATCATGATTCACGAGGAAACGTTGAGGCCAGCACCGTCGCGGGCCTCTCTTATATTCTGAAGCAGTTGGATCACCTTTTCAAGGTCGAGCGGTTTGAAGAATATTCCGACCGTCTCGTCTTTCAGGGCTTCCTGCACAAGGTCTTCCACAGCATATGCTGTCATCAGAATGATCTTCATATCGGGTCTCTCGCTCCTCATAATCTTGCACGCTTCCACTCCGTTCATTTTAGGCATCTTTATGTCCATCAAAACGAGACCGAATTCCTTCTGCTTCGTCTTTTCTACAGCCTCACGGCCGTCATTGGCGGTGGTGACTTCGTATCCCTTATCCTCCAATATGTCAGACAACGTCTCACACATACTGGGATCATCATCTACTACTAGAATCCTCATCTTTTCTGGCAAGATTCATCCCTCCCTTTCAATTGGCAGCCTTACGACAAAAGTTGAGCCTGCATTTGGTTTACTCTTAACCTCTATTGTACCTCCATGGTTGTCGATGAATCTCTTGGTCACAGAGAGTCCTAATCCTATACCTTTTGATTTCGTGGTGAAGAGCGGCTCGAAAATCCTCTTAAGATTCTCTTTGGACATTCCGACACCAGTGTCTGAGATCTCCACCTTCACGAATTCGCTATTCCGATTCGTCTTCAATGTAAGAGTTCCTCCTTCTGGCATTGCCTGGATTCCATTCGACATCAGATTGATGAATACGCTCTGAAGCTGTTCTCCATCTGCCTTCACCGTGGGGATATCCTTCAACTGCTTCACTACTTCCACTCCCTGCACAACATTCACTTTGGATAAGGATTCTTCAATTACTTGATTCACGTCGGTAGGGACAAGAGACGGTTCTCTGTTCCGAGAGAACTCAAGCAGGTCCGAGATTATCTTGTCTGACCTCAACAACTCTCTCTGCATGGTGACGAGCTGCTTTTTCACTTTTTCATCTGCATCCTTCAGTTTGAGGTCGAGCAGATAGAGACAGTTGTGTACCACTCCAAGAGGGTTGCGAAGCTCATGGCCAATACTCGCAGCGAGTTGTCCAATCGTCGCAAGCCGCTCAGAGCCGAGAAGTTGCTCCTGGGCTTCCTCGAGTTCACGGGTGCGCTCTCTCACTTTGTCTTCGAGCTGGAGATTCCACTTCTCAAGCTCGGCTTTCGCCTCTCCCAGATCTTTGAAGAGGAGAGAGTTTTTTATTGCAACAGCTACATACGATGCAAGCGTGGAGAGAAGTGCATGTTCATCCTCGCGGAAGGCATCAGGTTGCGGCGATTCAATGTCTATGACACCAAATATCTCATCTCCAACCTTGAGAGGGACCACCATCTCCGATTTCGTGCGTTTGCTTCCGGTCAGATATCTCTTGTCTTTCTTCACGTCCGGTACGATCAGAGATTTTCCTTCCCTCGCTGCCCACGCAGTGACGCCTTTTGGTCCGTCCAGCGGAATTCTAAAATTCTCCTTGAATCTCTTGGAAAAGCCCCTATAGACCTTGTTGTACAACTCACGGGTCTCGCCATCCACCAGATGTACTGCGCAGTACTTGAATCCCAAAACCTTCTCGATGACATCAAGGGTGAGATTGAGTACATCCTCAACTTTCAGTATCGTCGATATCTGTTTGCTGAAATTATGGATCACCGAGAACTTCGCCTCCAACCGTTTGCGCGTGGTGATATCTCTCATTATTCCCTGAATCCCCACGATTTTTCCGTCCTTCTTCACACCTACCGCGTTCACCTCCATCGGTACAACTCTTCCCATCTTGTCCTTTTGACGTATCTCCAGGTCTTTAACCGGCTTACCCGCATAGATCAGCTTGAAAGCATTCACTGTCTTAGGAATCTCCTCAGCCGGGGTGGTGACTCTCAGATGCTTCCCTATCAACTCGTCGGGTTTATATCCGTACAGATCGCCTACCCTTGGACTGACATACTCAATACGCCCAGTTTTGCTCAACCGAAACACCAGGTCGGGCGATGTCTCCACAAAACTTCTGAACTTCTCTTCAGATTCACCCAATGCCTCTTTGGCTCGCTTGCGCTCAAGGGCCGTCGCGATGTGTTGAGAGACAAACATGAGGAGCTCTTTTTCGCTATTCCCAAACCGTGTCGTCTCTCTGTAACTTTGCACCACAAGAACGCCAAACGTTTTCTTTCCTCTCTTGAGAGGAACTCCAAGCCAATCAACAGATGGCGAGCCAATGACCTCGATTTTTCCCTGAGATATCATGTCATTGTACGTCTTCGGGTTTGCCAGCAACGGTTCGCCCGTGCGCAGAACGTACTCGGTCAATCCCTTTCCCAGCTTCTTCGGCTCGGGAGGAGGATCGAATTCATCAACGAAATAGGGGAAACTCAATAGCTGTGCAGAAGAATCGTAGAGCGCAATGTAGAAGTTCCCCGCATACATCAATTCCCCGACGATGCTATGGATTGCAGCGTAGAATTCTTGCATATGAAGAGTTGAGTTCGTCACGTCAGCGATCCGGTAGAGCGCCGACTGAATTGCCTCTCCCTGCTTCTGCTCAGTAATGTCAGAGGCCATCACAAGCTCTCCGACAGTCTCGTTCGCTTCGTTCTTGATGAGACTGGAGAGTATCTTGCCCACGCGCTTCTTCCCGCTCTTCGTGGTGAAGATGAGATCGTACGGATCGTTCTTTCCGCCACCCACGCTCTCCGACAGCCGCTGCATTGCCACCTTCTTGCTATCGTCAGGCAGGAATGGCAATTTGAGGAAATTTTTTCCGATGACCTCCTCGGGCTTGTATTCCAGGAAGTCATAGAGTCTCGCGTTCACATCCAACAGAGTTCCTTCTCTGTCTATGATACCTATCACTTCCGGACAGAGCTCGAATACTCGCCGGTACTGCTGTTCGCTTTCTCTGAGTTTGTCCTCTGCCCACTTGCGTTCAATGACCAGGGCAATATTGTCAGAGACAAGAGATAGCAATTCCACATCCTGCTCTGAATACGCATTCTCGTCCGTATAGCTCTGAACAGCTACTACACCGATCGTTCCTCTCGTGGTCCTGAGTGGGACGCCCAACCAAATCTTTGAGGGCGTACCTACCAAT
>Ga0209427_10002693_pt1 | contig 20899 bp, 17 predicted proteins | sample DeeMarSWOR136_30_FD_187465 | JGI IMG/M metagenome (GOLD analysis project Ga0209427, IMG submission 187465) | Marine sediment microbial communities from White Oak River estuary, North Carolina - WOR-1-36_30 (SPAdes) (version 2) | ecosystem: Environmental > Aquatic > Marine > Intertidal zone >...
CTGAAGGAATCATAATTGCAACTGTTGCTTCTTTCATTGTTGGAACCCTAGGAATAATTTTGCTTAGAAAAATTAAAGCAAAAAAAGCCGAAGATTACTTTACTGTTGAAGGAATTTTTAGAAAACTTCAAATTATTACTTCTTGTTATGTAGCTTTTGCTCACGGTGCTAATGATGTAGCAAATGCAATTGGGCCTGTTGCAGGAATTATACCTCTTGCTAGCACCGGTGAGATGAATGCCACAGCTGATATTCCTACAGCCCTCCTAGCTCTTGGTGGAATTGGAATTGCAATAGGATGTATGACCTGGGGTCGAAAGGTTATGAGAACAGTTGGAGGAAGAATTACAAGTCTTACAAATACAAGGGGTTTTTCAGTTGATTTTGGAGCTGCAACAACAGTTCTTATCGCCTCAAAGCTTGGCTTACCTATTTCGACTTCACATACTGTTGTTGGGGCAGTAATTGGTGTTGGACTTGCTAGAGGTTTAGAAGCTATAGATATGAGTGTAATTAAGAAAATTGTTGTATCATGGCTTTTAACGTTGCCAATTGCCGCGGGAACTTCAATAGTAATATATTTAATATTAAGAACAATAATAGGATAAGTAAGGGGGTGTAAAAAAAATGGACAAAGAAAAAAATCATTTTCGAGCGCCAATTCAAGATACTATCAGAAGAAAATCACCATTTGAACAATTAATTGAACATATGTGCAAAGTCCGAGAATGTATTGATATTCTCGGAAATGGCTTAATTCGTTACTATAAAGGTGATTACAAAGGGTTTTCTGAACTAACTATAAAAGTATCTAAACTCGAGCATGAGGCAGATCTGATTAAAAGTAATCTTAGAAATCATCTTCCTTCGCACCTTTTTATGCCAGTAGATAAGGGTAAATTCCTATGGGCTTTAAGAGAACAAGATGCAATTTTGGATCATGCTGATAATCTTGCAAATATGCTTGATATGCGGCATACAAAAATTCCTAAAGAGATTCAAAAAATATTCATAGAACATGTAAAACTTGTAATGAAAACAGTTGGTGCAATGGAAGATGCGGTAATAAATATTAGAGATCTTGTAGAAACAAGCTTTGTAAAGCGAGAAAGGGAACAAACAAAAGAGTATATTTATAAAGTTCATAGTTTTGAGTATGAAGCAGATATTAAGAAATATGAGATGACAAAAGATATCTATAGACTTGAAAAGAAGCTTAAATCCATGGATGTTTATCATTTATTAAAGATTGCTGATTGGGTTGATGACATAGCAGATCATGCCGAAAACGTATCAGATTGGCTTAGAGCTATGATTGCTAAATAAATAGGATTATTCTTCACCTACTAGATAATTGATTACATTTTCAGATATATCTTCTGCGTATTCACCTATTCTTCTTATACTCTCAACAATATAACCTATTGGAATTGAAACTGTTGGGTCCTGACCTAGTGCAAGAGTATTTATTGCCTCACATTTTTTTTCAAGTTTTTTTACAGTAATAATATTATCGTTTGCCTCTTTTATGTCTCTTTTAGAAAATGAAGCAATACTCCTACTAAATATGTCAAGTGATAAATGGCTTGCTTCGTCTATCTTTTCAATCATTTTTTTATCTATTTTACCATCGATAATTTTGATAACATTTTCTGCAATTCTTATAACATGATCACCTATTCTCTCAACTATTCTGCTGATTAAAAATGAGGTTGTAGCAACTCCTGGTGTAATACCCATTTTTTCTGCAAAGTTTATGTTTCTAAGAATTATATTATGCTGTCTTGCCACTAACCAATGGAGTCTATCTATTTCATTGTCCCTTGTAAGAACGTCTTCTGCAAGTTCTTTACCGTTATTTCTTAATGCATGAATTGTATCCTCATACATTCCTTTTGTCATTATATGCATTCTTTTAATTGTTCTATGAAAAGGCATCTCTGCAGGATTTAATAAATCTTTAAGTGTTATAGAGTCATCTGTTTCCTCTACTACTTCCTGGCCAATTGTTGCCTGAGTAAAATTTCTAACAGTAATTCTCACCCCTGGAGGCATTCTTCCTTTTGATTTAATTCTAATTGAATTGTAGCCTGCTATATATGCACCAATTAATTTTCTTGATAAAAATTCATTATCAATCTTGTCAGAAACTTGAAATAATTTAATTCTTTGAGTTTGTTCTCTATCCATTTTTGATGAAATGAGTAATGTTCCGTCTGATTGTTGAAAAATACCTAAGGGATCGTTTTTATGAATATTCAAAGTCTTTATCCATTCTTTTGGGAGGGTTACAATAAACGATGAACCTCCTGTCATCTGAACTCTTCTAATTTCCAAATCAAATCCCCCATTTAAAGTTGTATTTAAAATGCACATTTAAATTTTTCTATAGAACTATATGCTTATTTAATATCTATATATATAGATATAGACTATGTAGAAAAAGTATATAAAAAAGCTTTTATTGGGAGGGTTTGGTGAATCTCTTATGGTAGAGGTTAAAAATAAAAAAATTGGAAAAACGATGCTAGCAATTTTAATCGCAATAACATTTGGTGCAAGTATTTTTAGTGGCTGTGTTGAAGAAGAAGGTACAATTACTATTTCCATTAAAGGATCTTCAACGGTTTTACCTATCGCTGAGATCTGTGCAGAAGAATATATGAAATTAAATGATAACATTCTAATTACGGTTGCTGGTGGTGGATCATCAGTAGGTATTAAATCAGTTGCTAATGGTGAAGTAGATATCGGTGATGCATCAAGAGCTGCAAAAGCAAGTGATGTTGAAAACATTAAAGGAGTTGAACTTAGTAATCTTGTAGACAACGTAATTGCCTATGATGGTATTGCAGTTGTTGTTAGCCCATATATAAAAAATAATAATGTAACAGATTTAACAATGGAACAAATTTATATGATTTATACAGGAGAAATATCATACTGGAGTGAAGTCGGAGGCCCAGACCTTGAGATTTATATAAATGATAGGGCATCAACCTCTGGCACTCGTGCTACATTTGTTGAATTAATTGAAAATAGTTCAGGATATACACTTGAAGATTTTGAGGAAGATGGTGGAACATTAGCTGTAGATGACGTACATCAAGAAAATTCCCAAGTTGTATCAGCAGTTTCATTAAATCAAAATGCAATTGGTTATGCTGGTCTTGGATATGTAAATGAAGAAACATGTCCTGCCATTAAAGTTGATGGAGTACTTCCTTCAACAACAACAGTTAAAGAAGGAGATTATCCTATATCAAGAAGCCTACACATGTACACTCTTGGACAGCCAACTGGTACTGTTAAAGATTTTATTGATTATGTAAAAAGCGATGAAGGTCAAGATATTGTTGAAGAAGAAGGATTTATAAGGTTATAAAATTTTAAAGCTTTAACTTTAATCTAAAAATAAACAAGTGAAATATAATGCTGCGTAGGCAAATAAAGGAGAGAGCAATTAGATATATCTTCTTTATCCTTGCAGCTGTTTCCATTTTTATTGTATTTTTTATTCTTTTCTTTTTAATAAGTGAATCATTACCTGCTTTTCAAGAATATGGCTTTAGTATTTTTGATAGCGATTGGAATGTTACTAGAGATGTTTACAAGATTGGTGCAGCATTATTTGGAACTGCGATTGTCACAATTGGAGCAATGATAATTGCTATTCCTTTGGGTCTTGCTGGAGCAATTTTTTTATCTGAAATTGCACCGTATCATGTTAGAACTGTTTTAAAACCAATAATAGAATTACTTGCGGGTATTCCTTCAATTGTTTATGGATTTTTAGGAGCTACATTACTTGTTCAATATCTTGTGCCAACCTTTGATTTATTAAAAGGAAAATCCTATCTTGCAGGTGCATTAATATTAGGAATTATGGCTCTTCCTATAATAATCAGTATATCTGATGATGCTTTAAAGGCAGTTCCAAGAGATTTAAAGGAAGCATCTCTTGCGGTAGGTGCAACTAAATGGGAAACTATAAAAAAGGTCACTTTTCCAACCGCAATATCAGGAATTTCTGCAGCTGTTATTATGGGTATGGGACGGGCTATTGGCGAAACAATGGCGGTATCCCTTGTTGTTGGAAATGTAATGCACATTCCAGTACCTCCATTTGATATTTTTGAATCAGGTTCAACTCTAACATCAATTATTGCCCTTGAAATGGGTGAAGCAACAGGACTTCAAACATACTCATTGTTTGCTTGTGGTGTTATTTTATTTATAATTGTCGGTACGATGAGTATTGTTTCAAATATTTTAAAAGAAAGAATCGAGAAAAAATTCAAAGGAGGCTAAATACAGTTTGAAATTAAACCTAGAATTAATTAAAAAACCATTTCAATCTTTTTTCGAAAGTCTCTTTGATAAAGATAACTATAACATTAAAAACCTTATAGTTTTCATATCGTTAATTATCTCTTTATTCATGGTTGTACTTGGTTTTTTCTCAGCTTTCTATAATTTCTATATTGGTGATTTGAATTTAAGAATTATATTTATTATTCTTGGAATATTAATGTTTTTTCAAATTATCTATTCTTATCTTAAATTAAATATTAGAAAAAAGCTTTTTACAATGATAATTTTTACAATAATTGTAATATTTCTTGCATATTTTTTACCTGCATTTCCTCCAAAGTATGATCTAAGACAATTTGAGATGAGTGCTTCTATTTTAAAATTCTTAATTTCCTCAATATTTTTGGTAATCATTGGGATATTTGGTGTTTCATTTAGTATTAAACCTCTTTATAATTTTTCAAGCAAATCAAAACAATATTCCGCCTATTTTGTTTTAATTATATCAATTATACTAATTCTAGTTCCTTTAATGCTTATTATTGGAAATATCTTGTTTAATGGAGCTGGTGGAATTACACCAGATTTTCTAACCCAAGATGTAAGCAGACATGGACAAGAAGGCGGTATATCAAAGCCAATTATTGGAACACTTTGTTTAATTGGTGGAGTAGCAATTATTTCACTTCCTCTTGGTATAGGAGCAGCAGTTTTTCTTACTGAATATGCAAAAGGTGGAATAGTAGTAAGAATAATAAGAATTACAGTTGATATTCTTCAAGGAGTACCTTCTATAGTACATGGACTTTTTGCTCTAGCATTTTTTGTACCATTGTTTGGTATTTCACTTCTAAGTGGGATTTTAGTTCTTTCTTTTTTAACATTACCAATAATAATCAGAGCTTCAGAGGAAGCAATTTTAGCTGTTCCAAATAGTATTCGTGAAGGTTCATATGCATTAGGTGCCACAAAGTGGCAAACCATTAGAAGAGTTGTTATTCCTCCCGCATTTCCAGGAATTATTACAGGTGGTATTTTAGGACTTGGGCGAGCAGCTGGTGAAACAGCACCAATTATGTTTGTAGCAGTTGTTTTTATTGGAGCTCCAGATATTCCCTCATTATTTTTACCAATACAAGCCCTACCCTATCATTTACTTGCATTAATCTATTATATTGGAGCATATGAAGTTGAGCAAAATGCTTGGGCAACAGCTTTTATCTTACTAGGAATTGTGCTTAGCATAAATGCAATTTCAATAATAATAAGAGAAAAATTTAGAGTAGAATTTTGATAAAAAAGTGGTTAATATGAGTAGAAAAAAAACATTGAAAATGGATGTAAAAAATCTAAACCTCTGGTATGACAAGAATCAAGCATTAATTGATGTTTCAATGCCAATTTATAAAAACAAGGCAACCGCAATTATTGGCCCATCGGGATGTGGTAAGTCAACTTTAATTCGTTGTTTAAACAGGATGAATGATATAATTGATAAATGTCGAGTAGAAGGATCGGTCCTTATGGACGATATTGACATCTATAGAAAAAAAACAGATGTTGTAGAAGTTAGAAAAAAGGTTGGTATGGTTTTTCAAAAACCAAATCCATTCCCAAAGAGCAACTGGGAAAATATTGCATATGGATGCCGAATTGCTGGTATAAGAAACAAGAAAAAACTTGATGATATTGTTAAAAAAAGTTTAAAAGAAGCATTTCTCTGGGAGGAGGTAAAAGATAGACTTAATGATTCTGCAATGGGACTATCTGGTGGTCAGCAGCAACGTCTTTGCATAGCAAGAGCACTGGCAATTAATCCTGAAATAATACTAATGGATGAACCTTGTAGCGCACTTGATCCAATTGCAACAGCAAAAATAGAGGATTTAATCCGAATATTATTAAAGGATTATACAGTGGTGATTGTTACACATAACATGCAACAGGCAGCACGTGTAAGCGACTATACTGCTTATATGTATCTTGGTAAACTAATCGAGTTTGGAGAAACAAAGCAGATATTCGAAAATCCAAAAGAGGAGAGTACTGAAAATTACATAACAGGCAGATTTGGTTAAAAGGAGGAATTACAAATGGTAGAGAAGTTTCATCAAGAATTAAATGCAGTAAAAAAAGATGTAATAAAAATGGGATACCTTGCAAAAGATATGCTGCAAAACTCAGTTAAAGCATTAAAAGAAAGAGACCTTAAACTTGCTAAAAAAGTTGAGGCAAAAAAAACAAGTCTTGCTGATATGGATAATAGAATTGAGGAAGAAACTTTACGATTGATTGCACTTTATCAGCCAATGGCAAAGGATATGCGTGAGATTGCCTGCATTCTTAAGATGATTACTTATTTAACAAGAATTGGAAGATATGGAAAGGACATTTCAAAATTGGTAAAAGAATTCGAAAAGAAAGAGCATGTAAAAAAATTAATCAGTATTCCTCATATGTCAGATATTGTTTGTGGAATGATTAATGATGCATTAACTGCTTTTGAAACATCTGATATTTCAAAATTTAATGATTTTATTGACCGTGAGGAAATAGTTGACGAGTTAAGATATTCTATTTATAGAGAATGCTTAAGCTATATGATAGAGGATCAAAAACTGATAACAAGATGCATGAATTATACAATGGTTGCAAGATACCTGGAACGTTGTGCTGATCATGCATGTAAGATGGCTGAGAAAATCTATTATATGGTTACTGGTAAGCGTGTAGAAATCGATTGCCGCGATGAAACATCAAAGGCATGCTTTGTTGGTGTAAAAAAGCAATGAAAAAGAAAAAGTTGCTTTTTATCTGCACCCATAATTCTTGTAGATCACAGATTGCTGAGGGACTACTTAATTCAATTAATGGTACCAAATTTTAATTAAAATGCAACCTTATATATTTTTTAGTTAATAAAAAATATTTAAATCATTTTTGTAAATTATATATTAATATATAAAAAAAAGAGTTATAATTAAATATTATTGACTCTTATATTAATGGAAGCGATTATTATGATGAATAATAAAATCATCATCACATTGGCAATAATAATATTTTTTTGCTGTTCAAATTTTGTGATTTCCGCTGATATTTTTGAAAACAACTATAAAAATCAAGGAAAAATAAATAAATTAACTGAGAAACAACTTATTATTGAAAATGCTGTCACCAATTCCTCTGTTAGTATAATTTACCCATTATCAACAGTTCCAGTTATAGTTGAAAAAGGAGGTCACTTTACTATTAGATTTAAAGCTGATATTTTTGATTCAGTATATGCTTATATTTCTACAGCTTATGAACCGTTGGTCGATGAATTTTGGTTGGAAGTAGGTGATATTTGGTTAACAGAAGATATTTGGAATATGAATGTAACTGTTCCCTCAATAGTTACCGTTGAGTTGTATAATATAACAATTTTAATTGATAAAAATGATGTATTATTTTCTGCACATCAACCAAGAGCTGTAAGTGTAATTGATGAGTTTTTAGATGATTTCTCATTTATACATATTACAGATCTTCATATTGGAGACCCAAGAGGATTCAGGGAAAGCATCAAAGAGACTATTGGAATGAAATCTATTAAGCGATGTATATCTGAAATTAATCTATTTCATCCTGATTTTGTTGTAATTTCTGGTGATCTTGTATTTGGACAATTGTATCTACGAGAATATTCAAAAGAGTATCCAAAGTGTTATGAGCTTATCCAGCAGTTTGATGTACCAACATTTTTGTGTCCAGGCAACCATGATGGATATAGACGTCCTTTTGAAGATGGCTTAGAGTTTTGGAATAAATACTTTGGACCTTATTATTATTCATTTGATTATGGAGATTTTCATTTCCAATCAATTAATTCCTATGATTGGCCAGAAATTAGCAGATTATCAATCTTTTTTATTGCCTTAAACTGGGGTGGATCTATCCAAGAAGAACAATTGCAATGGATAGAAGATGACCTTAAATCAAACAATTCAGAATTAACCTTTATGTTCATGCATCACAATCCATTGTGGGATACAAAATCAGATTCTCTATTACATCGTGGGTATAAAAATCGTGAAAATTTGTTATCATTGATAAATCAATATGGAGTTGACATGGTACTTGCAGGGCATGTTCATTATGATAATGTCACAATTGAAAACGACACAATTTTTATTACAACTACAACGCCCGAAAGTGAAATTCGGGTAGACGATGGATACTGGGGCTATAGGTTGATTGATATTGAAGATGGAAAGATTGTATCTTATAACTATAAAGAGCCAAAATATTCTATTCCATCATACAATCTCAAGTGTACATATTTAGATAGATACAAAGCAAGTATCGATAATGACTTGGAAACCGATGTAGAATGTCTCCTTAAATTTGTTCTACCAAAGGACGATTATAAGGTAGATTATGGAGAAATTGTTTTACAGCGTGAGATTGAAAATTTAATAGAATTATATATTGAAGTACCAGTTAAAAAGCTAAGCACTTTAACTATTACAATATCACTAAAAACAGCTAGCAAACCAAGTTGATTAAATTGGGAAAAGTATTATATAATAATTAGAATGTTAATAATTTTTGGTAATTGTATGAGAAAAAAATATATCATTATAATTTCAATTGCAATATTGATTGTTTCAATTTCTTTTCTGTCAGGATGTTTGTATGAGATTCCTGAAGATCCGAATACGTTCTGTCGATTAATAACCTATGACGGATATAACAGAACCTACCGCATCCATATTCCACCAGATATAGATCAAGTTAATTCACCTTCCATAGTTTTTATACTTCATGGGGGTGGAGGTACTGGTGAAAACACAGAAAGAACTCTAACACTTGGGGGATTCAACACACTCTCTGATGAGTATAATTTTATTGTAGTTTATCCAGATGGAATTGATAGAAATTGGAATGATGGAAGAATTATTAACGATACTGCACATCAGCAAAATATAGATGATGTGGGTTTTCTATCAAATCTTATTGACTCTCTTATAGATGAATTTAATGCAGATCCAAATAAAATATTTTTTACAGGTATATCAAATGGTGCAATGATGTCTTATAGGCTTGCTTTTGACATTCCTGAAAAAATCGCAGCTATTGCACCTGTTGCTGGCGCAATTCCCACAGATATTCTCCCTGAAAATACATCTGGAGTTCCATTATCCGTGTTTGTTATTAGTGGAACTCATGATCCTCTTGTGCCATGGGAGGGAGGATTGATTGGAACAAAAAGACATCCTCGTGGAACATGTATTTCAGTTCCTGAATCTGTTGAGTTCTGGGTTACTAGAAATAATTGTAATAAAACTGCAATAGGAAAATGGCTTCCCAATAAAAATATCTTTGATTTATGTAGAGTTCATTGTGATATTTACAAAAATGGTGACGATAATACAGAAGTTGTTCTTTATGAAATAAATAGAGGTGGTCACACCTGGCCTGGTGGATACCAATATCTTCCCAAAATAATTATTGGAAGAACCTGCCGAGATATAGATGCAAATGAGGAAATTTGGGAATTCTTTGATACACATCCTAAAAAAATTTAAGTAATATAAATTCGGATGTAAAATTATTAAAAAAATAAAGCATTTTTTAAAAACACATTTTTATAGAGCAAGTTAATACAAAGAGAGGAAATCAGAGAGGAAAATCATATGGTTTATTGTTCAAAATGCGGTAAAAAAAATGAAAATGATGCAGAATTTTGTAGTAAATGTGGTGCAATATTAGATAAACAAGATACTGGAAAAAAATTTGAAAACCATGTTAAAAAAACAGCTAGTGTAATTGAAGAGAAGGCAGAGAAACTTGGAAAAAATATGGAAAAAGCTGGGAAAAGATTAGAAACAAGGTTAGAACATTCATTTGATGGGTTTAACAAATGGTATGATAAAAAATTCAATATAATAGGACCGTTGATTTGGAGTTTTTTAGGTCTAATCATTTTAAGGTTTATTATCTGGTTTTTTGATGTTTCAAGAGTTGAATACAATGTTTTGGGTGAGATTAGTGATTTTCTTTTCTCATATATACTAATATTTTTTGCTTTGATGATTTTAAATTCTTACAACTCATATTTCAATAGGAGATATAAAAAACAGTATAGATGGGTTTTACCTGCAATCTCCACAATAGGTTTTACTGTAACTTTATGGCTTATTTCAAAAATTCTAATAATCCTTGATAACAATTTAGACATCCCAGTTCTAACTACCATTTCAAACTTTATTGACACTTATATTATACTCATTTTTATAGCTGTTCTATTAATTAGTTATGGTTTCTCAATGGTTATATTACCTATTGCAAAGGAATTAGAACATAAATAATAGACTTTGAAAAATAAAAAAAGAGGAAAATTTTTACTTTTTCCTCTTATGAATAATTAATAATCCAGCAACTAATACAAAACCTGCTATTGCGCCAAAAATTGGTATTCCAGCTGAATTTATTATTTCATCTTTATTGTTTTCAACTGATTTTCTTCCATCTTCTTGGGTTGTTATTCCAATGCACTCATCTAGATCATAATCAGGTGTCCATGGTTGTACAACTTGTTCTTCATTTTGTATTTCATCATCGATTCCTTCAGGCGCCGGTGCTATTACAATATTTTCATCTGTAATAACTCTCTGCTCTTCTACTTCTTCAGCTAAACCTATTGTTGTTAGAATAATTAGAGTGTTTAAGGCTACAATCATTAGTATGCCAGTCAATCTAATTTTTTTTGTTTTCAGGATTTTCACCTCAAATATGGTTATAAATTTAAAAGTATATACTCCGTCAGAAAATGTAAGGAATTTTCCTTACAAAATAGGACATCTTTTATATGGTTTAATAATAAAGATAATCTATATAATATGCCGAAAGTAAGTTTAGACCTAAATTCCTTTAAAGCTCTTGCTTCAGATACCAGATTAAATATACTTAGAACTCTAGATGGAAAAAAATTAAGTTTAAATGATATTGCCCATTCTACAAACCTTCATAAAGTTACATTACACGAGCACCTTTCAAGACTTACAGAAGCAGGATTTATAAAAAAAATTGAAAGAGAAGGACATAAATGGGTTTACTACAAACTTTCTTGGAAAGGAGAGAGTCTGCTTCATCCTGAAAACACAAGAATCGTTGTTTTATTTAGTATTACATTTTTCACATTATTTTTTGGTATTAGTAGTCTTATATGGGGCTGGTCTATATCACCAAAAAGAAATATGATGCTTGAATATGCTTCTGATAAAGCTTTTGAACAAAGTCAAATTTTTCCAATTATTACTGTCATTTTCTTCTTGCTTTTTGGCTTTCTTTTAGCTATAACTCTGTGGAGATTTAAAACCAACAGGACTCCAAAATTATAATGTTTAAAAAAATTATATAGTTACTAGTCAAAATATGAGATTTTCAGCCATTAGATTATATCTTTCAACTAATCTTCTTTTTTTAAATTTTATGTATATTTTAAAAGTAATTAATTTGTAAATTATTCATTAAAATGTTAACAATAAAACCGAATTTTGACATAAGAAATAACATTTTGTTATAATAATAACAAAATTTTAAAAAATTCATTTGTTGAAATATGAATCGATATGTAACAAATTTTAAAAAATTATATTGTTAACATAACACTTAAGGAACATTTAATATTAAATTTTTTATTTTTTTATAATTTGTTATTAAAAATTATTTTTTAGAAAGTTTTAAATTATATTTTATGATTAGTAATTTAAGATATTTTAAGGGAGGAAAAAATATGAACAAAAGTTTATTTAAAAAGACGCTGGTATTTGGAATACTTATTTTATTGCTTGGATCTGTGATTATACCAAACATAAGTGGAAGTACTAGTGAAATAAATGCAACAGATAATATAAAAACTATAAATATAGAAAATGATATAAAAAATGATGGAAAAGAGTCACATCCCGCAGATGCTTCTGATTGGTGGCCAATGTGGCATCATAGCTCAGGAAATGATGGGAGTAGTACATCAATTGCACCCAATACAAATCAATTAAACTGGAAATATAAAATTTCAGATGAGATTTATTCTGCAGCACCTGTAGTTTATGATGATAAAGTATATGTTAGTACAGGTTGGTATTATGATGCAATGGAACCCCCTATAGATATTGAAAAATATTTACTGGAACCACCAGATTTTTTTGATGTTTTAAATGATCTCATTAGCTATAAAGAAGATTATTTTGGAGGCATCTATTGTATGAATGCTGACACAGGAGAATTTAAATGGAAATATCCAATGTATGCACCAAATGATCCTTTAGTAGTTGATGATAAAGTATATGTAACTGATTTTAATTATTATGGATATAATAGTAATCTTCATTGTCTTGATGCAGAAGATGGTACGCCTATTTGGAGTGTACCAACGGGTACATTAGTTACATCACCTACAATCGGAGCTGATGATAAAATCTTTCTTGGTTGTCTTGATCTATACTCATACAGTGGTGCTGTAAAATGTTATGATTTTGATGGAGGAAGTAGCTGGTCTTACTATTTACCAGGTAATGAAGTGATGTGGTTTTCTTCACCAGCATACTGTGATGGTAAAGTCTATTTTATAACTGTAGATATGTATTCATATTTTACAGGTAAATTGTATTGTTTGGATGCTGAGACTGGGAATAAATTATGGTCCCAGGTAGTTAACACATTCTTTTTCTTTCAACCTTCTCCAGTATGTAAAGATGGTAAGGTCTTCGTAACTGATTTTAATTTATACGGATATACTTCTAATTTAAAATGTTTAGATGCTAATACAGGAGGTTATTTGTGGCAATATCCTTTAGGTTTTTCTTTTAGTTTTGGAACACCAGCTGTAACTGAAGACAGCGCATTTGTTGCCTCCTTTGAGCTTATGTCCTATTATAGCTATTTGTATAGGATTGATATTGAAAGCGGATCTTTAGTATGGAAAGCGCTTGTACCCGGTTATGCATATTTCTTATCTTCGAGTTCACCTACATGCTCTGCAAATAAAATATTTATTTGCCCCTGGGAATATTACGGATATGCTGATAAATTATATTGCATGTCAATTGAATCTGGAAGTATTTTATGGAGCTACAATCTTGATTATTATACATTAGCTTATCCATCAATTGCTGATGAGAAAGCATTTATTGCTGATTATTTGGGAAATGTTTATGCAATTGAAGACTTGCTAAAGATTGGTAAAATATCAGGTGGTTTATTTTCTGTTAAAGCTGAGATAAAGAATATCGGTTTATCTGATTTTTCAGATGTATCTTGGATAATCGATGTGGAAGGTGGCATGTTAAATGGAATTGACAAACATGCAACAGGTGATATTCCAACTCTTGCAGGTGGAAAATCCAAAACAGTTCGTGCCTTCCCAATAATCGGTATTGGAAATGTTTATATTAACGTAACAGTAAGTATGACTGGTTTAACACCAATTAAAAAGAGTCTAGAAGGAGTTGTTTTAGGTTTCCTTGTGATTGTAAAATCCTAATAGATATTTTAATCAAAGACTACAATATTAAAAGATATATTCAATTCATTCTCCCCGTTAGATTAAAACAGAAACTAATAATATTAAAGGAGGAGTGATTTGACGAAATACAGCTTTAAGAAACAGTATTTCCCAATAATATTAATCATCTTAATGTTATTAAGCTCACTCTATCCAGCTATTCAAGGATCAATAATTGAAGAAATAGAAACATATCAGGAAATAGAATATTTTTTTAATGATGGAAAATCAATAAAAAAATTATTTGGTAACAATCCACCGGCTAAACCAAAAACCCCAAAGGGTCCATCAGAAGGTGAGGCCGGTCTTGAATATACATATATATCAAATTCAACGGACCCGGATGGTGATCTAATTTATTTTCTATTTGATTGGGGTGATGGTACCAATAGCAGCTGGATTGGGACATTTCAGTCAGAGGATATTGTAAATGCAACTCACAGTTGGGATGAGAAGGGATTTTACAAGCTAAAGGTAAAGGCTAAAGATATCTATGGACTTGAGAGTGGTTGGTCAGAAACTCTTGACGTAAATATTTCAGGACCATATATTACATTTGGAGATATAAAAGGTGGATTAGGTCTAGACCTAGAAATTCAAAACATTGGAAATAGAAATGCAAAAAATATTAATTTGGATTTAGAAATTGATGGAGGATTAATAATAATTCTTCCTAAAAAGAATTATGAAATACAAAATCTTTCTATTGGAGAAATAACTGATGTGAAAATAAAAATATGGGGAATTGGTCTTGGTATATTTTATGACTATCCTACTATTAAAATAACAATTAAAGCTTCAAATATAAAATCCAGAGGAAAGGGTTTAGTTGCTAGAATATTTGGACCGATTGTAAAAAAAGTTGGGGAATTTTGGAGTGATGGTGAAACATTTGATGGATACACTTTGTTTAGTCCTGCTGTATCTTTAAATACCTATTTAATAAACAATAGTGGTGAAATCGTTCATCAATGGAAGAGTTATTTTAAACCAGCCTTGTCAGTTTATTTACTTGAAAATTCAAATCTTCTAAGAACTGCTTTTCCAGGTTTTAGTCCAAGATTTTGGGGAGGTGGAATAGGAGGCCGGGTTGAAATAATAGATTGGGATGGAAATCTTTTATGGAGTTTTCAATATACTAATGAAAGATATTGTCTGCATCATGATGTTGAATATTTACCAAATGGTAATATTTTAATGATTGCATGGGAAAATAAATCATCAATTGAATCAATTGAATCAGGTAGGGACCCTGAGTCTATGCCCATGGGAGAGATGTGGCCAGATCATATTATAGAGGTAGAACCTACTGGTGCCTCTGAAGGTAATATAGTTTGGGAGTGGCATGCCTGGGATCACCTTATTCAAGATTTTGATCCATCAAAAAATAATTATGGGGTTGTAGAAGACCATCCAGAATTAATAGACATAAATTATGGAGGTGGCCTATTTCCAGACTGGCTACATACAAATTCTATAGATTATAACCAAGAGTTTGATCAAATTTTAGTAAGTGTTCATAATTTTGATGAGATTTGGGTTATTGATCATAATACAACAACAGAAGAAGCAGCAGGACATACCGGTGGAAACAGTGGAAAAGGTGGAGACTTATTGTACCGTTGGGGAAATCCAGAGGCTTACCGAGCAGGTGATAAAAACGATAAAAAATTATTCAAACAGCATGATGCCCGATGGATAGAAAAGGGCTGTCCTGGAGAAGGAAATATAATTATCTTTAACAATGGCCTTGGTCGACCAGGGTCAGATTATTCATCCGTTGACGAGATAAATCCTCCGGTTGATAGCTATGGGAACTACAATTATCAATCTGGATCTGCTTATGGGCCAAAAGAACCGATTTGGTCATATAAAGCTGAAAATCCAACTGATTTTTTTTCGATTAATCTTGCTGGTGCTCAAAGACTTCCAAATGGAAATACATTAATCTGCGATGGAACCCATGGAAAATTTTTTGAAATTACTTATGAAAAAGAAAAGGTTTGGGAGTATATTAACCAATATCCAGACATTATTGATAATCATGTGTTTAAAGTAAATCGTTATTCTCCTGATTATCCCGGATTGATAAATTTATTTAATTAAACTACAACTTTTTATACACATAAATAATAGATAGAAAGTTATCAATGATATCTAATCAAGCAATTAATACTAAGATGGTTATATTAATTAAAAATGGAAGAATTTAAATGATTTCATTTCTAAAATCTAAATCAATAAATAATTATATTTTTCAAAACGATGTTAAACAAAAAAGAAATTATCCAAATAATTTAAGTATTGATATTGTAAATAATATAAAAGATTTTAAGGAATTTTATAATTTTTCTTTCAAACTATATAAAGAAAATCCATTTTGGGTTCCGCCTTTTTGGAATGAATATAAAGATTTTTTTAATAAAAAAAATCCTTTCTGGTCGCATGCAGAATGTAAACTATTTGTACTTCGTAAAAATAATACAATTGAGGGTAGGATTGCTGCAATAATTGACTACAAATTCTGCGAAATATCAGGTGAAAAAATTGGATATTTCGGTTTTTTTGAATGCGTTAATAATTATAAATATGCTGAAGTTTTATTTAATCAAGCTCAGAATTGGCTTGCTTCAAAAAAAATGAAAATTATGTGCGGGCCAATTGATGGAAGAGTTGACATTGGTTGTGGTTTTTTACAAACTGGGTTTGAATCACGTCCTAGTTTTTTTTCGACATATTCTCCACCATATTATATTTTATTTGCAGAAAAAGCAAATATGAAAAAAGCTCGAGATCAATTGTTATACTATATTGATCTAACAAAACCAATTCCTAAAAAGCTAAAAGAAAAGGCAAAACAATGTGAAGAATCTGGAATTAAAATTCGTAGATTTAATCGTCTGCGCACACAAAAGGAGCTGAATTGGTGGGTTGATTTATTTTTAAAAACCTTTTCTGAGCATTGGGGCTATATCCCTGCTACAAGAGAAGAGGTAAAAAAGCGTTTTGGAATTAAACATATGCGATGGATTGTTGACTCAAGTCTATTTTTAATTGCTGAATTTAATGGCTCACCAGTTGCTTATATATGGTCAATGCCTGACTATAACCAAGTATTTCAGAAAATGAATGGACGATTAGATATTTTTCAAATATTTAAATTTCTTTTAAATAAAAGTAAAATAAATATGGGTAAGTTACCTCTAATAGGTATAAAAAAAGAATTTCGTAATAAAAATATTGGATCATATTTAAATTATCTAACATTACTTGAAATGAAAAAAAGAGGTTATATCGGTGCTGAGGTAGGTTGGATTGATGAAGGAAACAAAAGTGCTAATGCTACAATTTCTATAACTGGAGCTAAATTATATAAAAAATTTCGAGTATTTGATAAAAAAATAGATAATAACAATTAAAAAGATTAAAGTTAAAGGATGAATAAAATGAAAAATAAAAATTCTCAAAAAAATAGTAAGACTATACAACACCCTCTATTTGGAATTTCAACAAAAAAATGGATAAAGCTTCTTAATAAAAACGGAGGTGTTGATAAAAAATATTTCAAAAGAGGAGTTTTTATCACATTTTTATCAATTTTTACTGCTCCTGCTAGAATGCTTTTTAGGATTAAATATAATTCAAAAATTAACAATACAAAAATAACACATCCACCTGTAATAATTGTAGGGCACTGGAGATCTGGTACAACATATCTTCATGAAATTTTAAGTTACGATCCTCAATTCTGCTCGGTAACTCTTTGGAATACACTTCTACCTGATAGTTTTTTGATACTTGAACCAATGAAAAAATTCCTTTCTAATTTCTTGCCAAAAAAAAGACCTATGGATGAAATCAAGGTTGATATCGATGGGCCATACGAGGAGGAGGCAGCTATTGCTGTTTTTTCGCCATGGTCTTTCTTTCATTGCCTTCACTTTGCAAGAAATGCAGAAGAGCAATATCTAAAATCAATACATTTCAAGGATTTAACAGATGAAGAAAAAGAGATATGGATGAAGGATTATGAAAAATTTATGAAAACAATTACTTATGTAAACAATGGAAAAAGACTTTTACTCAAAAACCCTGCAAATACTTCAAGAATTACAATGCTACTAGATCTTTTCCCAGAAGCAAATTTTATTCATATCTATAGGAATCCGTATAAAGTATACCTTTCTACAGTAAAAATGAGAAATAATGTTCTTGATAAACTCGCTTTACAAGATGCATCAGAAGAGGAAATTGAAAAACAAGTAATTGAAAACTACAAAAGACTTATGAAAAGCTATTTTGAACAAGAAAAACAAATTCCTAAAGGAAAAATTGTTGATGTAAGATATGAAGATCTTGTTTCTGACCCAATAAATCAGGTTAAAAAGATATATTCAAAACTAAAATTACCTGGTTTAGATGATGCATTACCAGGTATGAAAAAATATCTCGAAAGACAGAAGGATTACAAAACAAACGTTTACAAAATTGATAAAAAAATTATTCAGCGGGTTAAAAACAACTGGGATTTTACAATAGAGCCCTGGGGATATAAACCTCCTAAGTAAAAATTGTACATAAATAAAATATGAAAAAAAATAATCAAATTAATGAAATCCGGGTTGCAATACTTGCAGAAGAGCCAATTGGCTGGGGCTCAGGAAAGCATTTTTTCCCGGTTATCTTAGATGGATATACATGGACTAAAGAAGACAAAACCTACGAATTTTCAACAAAATATATTTTTGATAAGGATATTTTGAAAGGAAGGCTTAATACAACAGACTATGATATACTACTTATTCCAGGAGGGGGGGTTGGAGATGGACAATCAATTATGAAAGGTTTTACTTTTTTACCCAAGGTAAGAAAATGGAAAAAAAATATATTAAAATTTGTAGAGGATGGAGGGGGTATTGTAGGAATCTGTGGAGGAGCAGCACTTATTACAGGACTTATTACAGGTAAAAATAAAAAACCTCGAACATTTTTAGAAAGACAATACAACAAAAGTTCGCTTAATGTTTCATGTATTTCTTCATATTACAAAACATTTGCATTTCCTCTTTTTTATCCATTTCAAAAAAACCATCCAGAGAAAATCGGTGCAACAGCATATGTTTTTTCTTTTGCCCCTGGTGAAACGGCTGATAAAGCTAGAATTTATACCGGCGGTTTTCCACTGGATTTTAAAATATATAAGGATAATCCAATATTTTCGGATTATAAATATGAAACAGATAGAATTCGATGGTGGGGAGGACCTGGTTTAATATTACCTAAAAAATCAGATAGAGATGTTAAGATTTTAGCAAAGTATCCTGATATCGACCTATCAAAAGATAAATCCACTAAGATTTATGCATGGAGATATACTGGAGGTATACATGGATTATTTTTTTCTTTTCTAAAATCGTTGAGATTTATTAAAAAAGAAAAAGATAGTATGAAAAATGTTTTTTTATACACCTATTATCTTGCAGGCAATTGGGAAAAAACAGATAAAATAATTGATTTAGATTTCGCAAACAAACCAAGTATTACCGCAGAAATCTATCCAAATGAAAATTCTGGTAGAATTATACTTTGTAGTTCTCATCCAGAATATTTGATATGGTGGGGTGGACATATAGAAGAAGTAAATGATAAAAATTTTAACTGTTTAGCTAAAGGTCTTCATAAATGGAAAGATATTAATCCTTTGAGTAAAGATTTTAAAAATGAATTGACTCATAATTGGTGGATAGTAAGAAGATTTTGTGCATGGGCTGCAAAAGTACCAGATGATAATCTACCCCCAATTCAAATAAATGAAATAACTGAAAAAGAAAAATCATTAATTTCTAATAATATAATTTGCAAAGGAAGTCTTTTAGATCAAATGAAAAATATTTAAAAATCATTTAATTTTTTATATATTTAAGTGGATATGCAAAAGTTTATTATATCTCTATAAATTTGCAATAGTGCAGTAAAAACATTAGAGACTGATTTAAAATGAAAATAATTTTTAAATATAGAATAATAGTTTTTTTAATTGCAATTTTACTTTTTGCTACTTGTTTTAATCCTTTAATTTTAACTAAAAGTATAAATAAAAACTATCAAAATATATCTAATATAAATGAGGGGCAGCTTTTATTTGCTCCAATGCAATCAAAAACGGCATATCTTATAAACTATGATGGATCCATAAACCACACATGGTCTAGTGATTATCGCCCTGGAGAATCTGTTTATCTATTAGAAGATGGATCTGTTCTTTATGCAGTAAAATTATCATATAATTTTGGTGGAGCTGGAGGAGGCATACAAAGAATATCATGGAATGGAACCTTATTATGGGATTTTAGATATTACACTGATGATTATCTAAGCCACCATGATTTTGAAATTTTACCAAGTGGAAATATTCTGTTAACCGCATGGGAATTTAAGACACGTGAAGAAGCAATTGATGCAGGAAGAAATCCAAATAAACTCAACAGTAACACAATAATGCCTGATCATGTTGTAGAGGTAGAACCAACAGGACCATCTAGTGGAAAAATTGTATGGGAATGGCATACCTGGGATCATCTTATACAGGACTATGATTCCCATAAAAAAAATTATGGAGATGTAGAAGACCATCCAGAGCTGATTGATATTAACTTTGGAAGCCCAAATTCTGATTGGTTACATATCAACTCAATTGATTACAATGAAGAGTTAGATCAAATAATTCTTAGTAGCCGTTTTTTTAGTGAAATCTGGGTTATTGACCATAGTACAACAACAGAAGAAGCAGCAGGACATACAGGTGGAAACAGTGGAAAAGGTGGAGACTTATTGTACCGTTGGGGAAATCCTTTAGCATATCGTGCTGGAGGAAAGGAAGATCAAAAATTTTTTCAACAGCATGATGCACAATGGATAGAACCATGTTTACCCGGTGAAGGAAACATACTTGTATTTAACAATGGAGGAGGAAGGCCTGGAACCGATTATACATCTATTGATGAAATTATCCCACCAGTCGATGAAAATGGA
>Ga0209427_10002694_pt1 | contig 20898 bp, 22 predicted proteins | sample DeeMarSWOR136_30_FD_187465 | JGI IMG/M metagenome (GOLD analysis project Ga0209427, IMG submission 187465) | Marine sediment microbial communities from White Oak River estuary, North Carolina - WOR-1-36_30 (SPAdes) (version 2) | ecosystem: Environmental > Aquatic > Marine > Intertidal zone >...
TGGCACCAGGGCATCAAGATCAGCCTCTTCGACGTGAGCGACGTGAGCAACCCCAGGGAGCTGGCCAAGCTCGTGATAGGGGACAGGGGCTCCGACTCACCGGTCCTCCGCGACCACAGGGCCTTCCTCTTCAGCAGGGCCAGGAACCTCCTCGTGGTGCCCATACTCGTCGCGGATGTCGACCCAGAGAGGTTCTCGGGGCCCGTACCGGCGAACACCCACGGGGAATTCGTCTTCCAGGGGGCCTACGTCCTCGACGTGTCGCCTGAATCGGGCATCTCCGTCAGGGGCCGGATCTCCCACCTGGATGGGAGGGACGACCTCCTGAAGAGCGGCTACTGGTTCGAGTCGGCCTACGAGGTGAGGAGGAGCCTCTACATCGAGGACGTGCTCTACACCATCTCCGGGAGGATGATAAAGATGAACAGCCTGGAGGACCTCTCGGAGCTGGGCAAAGTGGACATAAACTAAACAATATAGAACACGGATGGTATGGAGGGAAAAAGGACTTGGCGGGATCGAAGAGGATCTACGGGACGACCTGGGACGTCTACCTCTGCATTCTCACCTCCGGCCAGCCCCTGGGCGTGAGGGAGATCTGGAGGAACCTGAGGCTCTCCAGCCCCAGCCTCGCCCAGTACCACGTCAACAAGCTCCTGGAGCTCAAGCTGATCGAGAACACCGTCGAGGGCAAGTACAGGATAAACGACGAGGAGAGGCTCGAGGCCCTCAGGAGCTTCCTCATGCTGAGGGGTATGCTGATACCCAGGCTCGCCATCTACGGCGCGCTCTTCACCGGGATCCTCGTCTCCTACCTTCTCCTCTGGCCCTGGAGGGGGGACTTCCGAGACCTCGTCACACTCTCGGTGTGCCTCCTGGGCATCCTCACCTCCTTCTTCGAGGCTTTCAAGCAGTACAGGGGCCTCTCGGCCTGGGAGAACAAGCCCTCGACGCCTCAATGAGACAGGGAATTGGAGCACTCAGTGGCTGTCGAAGTACTCCTTCACCCTCTTCAGCTTCTCGGGCTCCGCGATCAGCTCCACGAGGGTCATCGCCAGGGCCTTCGCCCCGACCATCATCGCCTCCTGGCCCGCCTCCGTCATCGTAGCATCGGCCAGCTGCCTGCTGTGCCCCGGGGTTCCCGGCTCCGCTATCGCGATGTTCGAGCCCGAGGCCGGGATCCTCTGGGAGACATCCCCGAAGTCTGTGGAGGCCATCGGTATCCCGTTGGCGCATTCCTCCCACGCCGTTATCTCGACGCCCTGGCTGGCGTAGTTGCTCCAGAGCATCTGCGTGAGGGGCTCGTTGAACTTCTTGCCGCTGTAGAGCTTCTTCTTCGTCACCTTCACCTTAGCGCCCGTCGCCGTCGCAGCTCCCTGGGCGCACCGAGCCACCTTCTCCACCATCTTCTCCAAGTAGGCGTCGTCGCTGCTCCTGACGCCGAAGTCGCAGACCGCCCTGTCGGGGATGATGTTGGATGCTAGGCCTCCCTCCGAGATTATCCCGTGGATGACGAGGTTGGCGTCCCGCCTTGCCTCCTGCCTCAGCATGTGGGTGGCTATGTAAGCGAGGGTGGCCGCGTTGAGGGCGTTCACCCCCTCGTGGGGGGAGGCCGCGGCGTGGGAGGTCTGCCCCTTGAACTCCATCTTGACCGTCCAGATGCCCAGAGACTGGTTGCCCACGCCGTAGCTGTTCGACGGGTGGAGCATTATCGCGGCGTCTATGTTATCCCAGAAGCCCTTACGTGCCATGATCACCTTGCTGCCGCCGCTCGGACCCCGCCCCTCCTCTGCAGGAGTGCCGACGACGAGGACCTGCCCCCTCAGCCCCGAGACCGCCTTGCTCGCAGCAATTCCGGATCCCAACGCCGAGGCGGATATCAGGTTGTGCCCGCAGCCGTGGCCCACCCCCGGGAGAGCGTCGTACTCGGCGATCACGGCGACCCTGGGCCCATCGGCAGAACCGTAGGTGGCGCAGAAGGCAGTGGGCATCCCGTACAGCCCTCGCTCGACGTCGAAGCCGTGCTCCTCCAGCTCGCCCGTAAGGAGCTCCACCGCCTTGAACTCCTCGCTCCCCAGCTCGGGGTTCTCATAGAGCCACCTGCTTATCTCATGGAGACGCTGCCTCTGGGACTCAACCGCCTCCATGGCCTTCCTCTTCAGCTCTTCAGTGTTCGTCAACTTCGTTCTTCCTTCCATGAGCCGTCATGATTGATATCGTTTTCCGCTCCGCCGACCCAACAGTTAATAGGTTAGATTTAAGAGGAACCCCCTAACGATAACATCTGATTAACGGAGAGAAAATTAATGGTAAAAAGGGTCTACACCTTCGGCGAGGGCGACAAGGACATGAAGGCCCTCCTCGGGGGCAAGGGAGCTAACCTGTCCGAGATGACCAACCTCGGCCTCAAAGTGCCCCTGGGCTTCACAATAACGACGAGCACCTGCAACGAATTCTTCAAGGCTGGAGGGGAGTTCCCCGAGGGCCTCTGGGACGAGGTGCTGGAGCACGTCAGGGAGCTGGAGGTCGCCACGGGGAAGGAATTCGGCGACCCTGAGAGGCCGCTCCTCGTATCCGTCAGGAGCGGAGCGCCAGTATCTATGCCCGGTATGATGGACACCGTCCTCAACCTCGGCCTCAACGACGAAGTAGCCGCCGGCATGGTCAAGCTCACAGGGGACGAGTGGTTCGTCTACGACGCCTACCGCAGGTTCATCACCATGTTCGGCGACGTCGTCATGTACGCTGAGAGGGCCAACTTCGACGCCGTGCATGAGGCGGAGAAGGAGAGGGAGGGCGTCGAGGCCGATACCGAGATCAGCGTGGACGGGTTGAAAAGGACCGTCGGTGGGATGAAGAAGGTCTTCGCCGAGGAGGTAGGGCGGGAGTTCCCCACTGACCCGATGGAGCAACTGAAGCTCGCCATCGCCGCCGTCTTCAACTCCTGGAACATCCCCAGGGCGGTGACCTACAGGAAGGCAGAGGGCATCCCCTATAGCATGGGGACCGCCTGCAACATCCAGACCATGGTCTTCGGCAACATGGGGTGGGACAGCGGCAGCGGCGTCATGTTCACGAGGAGCCCGAGCGACGGGAGCAAGGGCCTCTTCGGGGAGCTCCTCTTCAACGCCCAGGGCGAGGACGTCGTGGCCGGGATCAGGACCCCGATCCACCTCGCCGACCTCGACAAGGAGCAGCCCGAGCTCTACAGGCAGCTCGAGGAGATCGCCGAGAGGCTCGAGAGACACTACAGGGACATGCAGGACCTTGAGTTCACCATCGAGAAAGGAGTACTCTACATCCTCCAGACGAGGACCGGCAAGAGGACCGCCAGGTCCGCGATAAAGATAGCCGTCGACATGACCAACGAGGGCCTCATCGACAAGGAGACCGCCATCTCTCGGTTCACTCCGAATCAGGTGGACCAGCTCCTCCACCCTCAGTTCGACCCGGCGTCCAAGGAAGCAGCCAAGGATCGGGGCGACCTGCTCACCGTTGGCCTCAATGCCTCGCCTGGCGCCGCCACCGGGATGGTCATCTTCAACGCCAACAAGGCCGAGGAGATCGGAAAGACGGGCAAGGACGTCATCCTCGTCAGGCCAGAGACGCAGCCGGACGACGTCAACGGTATGATAGTCTCCAGGGGCTTCCTCACCCAGCACGGGGGAGGGACCTCCCACGCAGCTGTCGTCGCCAGGGGCTGGGGGAAGCCCTGCGTAGCGGGCGCGGAGGAGATCAGGATCAACACCCAGGATAGGCTGTTCACGGTGAAGGGCCGGGTGTTCAATGAGGGAGACTTCATCTCCATCGACGGCGCCACCGGAGAGGTTTTCGCGGGCGTCATCGAGACGAGGCCCCCCAACTACGAGGAGGAGAAGGAGCTCATACAGGCACTCGCCTGGGCGGACGAGATAAGGAAGCTGGGCGTCAGGACCAACGCAGACAACCCCGAGGACTCCGCTCGCGCCCGGATGTTCGGCGCCGAGGGCATCGGCCTCACCCGGACAGAGCACATGTTCTTCGACCAGGAGGGCGAGGAGATCAGCAGGAGGGAGAACATCGTCAAGATGATTCTAAAGTCTGACGAGGTAGCCCCCCTCCTGAGGAGGATCGCGGATCTGGAGAACAGGCTCGAGGTTGAACTCGAGAACGACGAGCTCATAAGAGAGGTGGAAGCCCTCAAGGCGGAGGCGGACGCCAACCCGGAGGTCGAGGAGTACAGGGAAGCCCTCGACGCGATTCTCCCCTTCCAGAGGAAGGACTTCGAGGGCATATTCGAGGCGATGGACGGTCTGCCGGTCATCGTGCGGCTCATCGACCCGCCGATGCACGAGTTCCTGCCCACGAAAGAGTCCCTCATCGAGGAGGTGACCAGGCTCCGCTGCACGGGCGAGAACCCGGAGGAGCTGAAGGAGAAGGAGGGCCTCCTCAGGGTCGTGGAGAGCCTTTGGGAGACCAACCCGATGCTCGGCCTGCGCGGCTGCCGCGCCGGCCTCATGTACCCGGGGCTCACGGAGATGCAGACTCAGGCCATATTCGAGGCCGCCTGCAACATGGCGAAGAAGGGGGTCGACGTCCACCCTGAGGTCATGATACCCCTGACGAGCCACATCAACGAGCTGCATTCGGAGAGGATGAAGCTGGAGAGGGTCGCCAGGCAGGTCATGGCGGAGAAGGGGATCGACCTTGACTACATGTTCGGCACGATGATCGAGATACCCAGGGCCGCCCTGACTGCGGATGAGATGGCGAAGTCGGCGGACTTCTTCAGCTTCGGCACCAACGACCTCACCCAGATGACCTTCGGCATCAGCAGGGACGACGCGGAGGGCAAGTTCCTCCTCAACTTTGTCGACCGCGGGCTTCTCCCCGCGAACCCCTTCCAGCAGCTGGACTGGGACGGCGTCGGCCAGCTCATGGACATCTGCGTCAAGAAGGGGAGGGAGACCAACCCGAAGCTGGAGATAGGCATCTGCGGTGAGCACGGAGGCGACCCCCACAGCATCGAGTTCTGCCACATCATCGGCCTCGACTACGTCAGCTGCAGCCCCTACAGGGTGCCAGTCGCCAGGCTCGCCGCGGCCCAGGCTGCCCTGAAGCACAGGGAGGGCTGAGCCCGATGATGACGATGGCGCACGTGGGCATCTACGTCGGGGACCTGGCGAGGAGCGTCGTCTTCTACGGCGAGACTCTGGGATTCCAGGTGAGCCGGACCATGGAGACGAGCACCTCCAAGATCGCCTTCCTCGACGCCGGTGGCGGGACCCTCGAGCTGATACAGCGCCCCGGAGCGCCGGGAAGGGTCCTGGACGGCCCATGGAGCCACGTCGCCTTCGCTGTCGACGACTACGACGCCACGGAGTCGAGGCTGGAGGGGCTGGGCCTCGTCTCAGGAAGGTCACCCTGGGCGACGGGAGCAGGATAGCCTTCTTCAAGGACCCCGACGGCCACGACGTCGAGATCATGGAGAAGTAGAGCTCTCAGAACACAACAGAGAAGGGTACCGACCTTCGGCGTAGCATCTCCGCCATCTTTCTTTTCAGTGACTCGTAGTAGACGGAGTCAGGGGAGAGCGCTCTCTCGAAGACCGGCCCGAGATCCGGGTAGTGCTCGTCCAAGGCCCTCCGTATGCTGGGCATGTTTCCGCACTTTATGTTAAGCCTGTCAACGATGACGCGGTTGACGCAGCTGGCCAGCTCGTCCAGCAGGCCCTCCAAGCCCTCCTCGGAGAGGTAGGGCAAAAGAGGTCCGAGGAAGGAGTAGGTCCGGACGCCCGAGTCGCTGATCCTCTTCAGGGCCTTCAGCCTCGCCTCGACGGGGGAAGCCCCGGGTTCGAAGGCCCTCCTCACCGAGTCGTCAGCCGCCGTGAGGGTCATCCCCACCTCGCAGTCGTCGAGGCTCTCAATCAGGTCGAGGTCCCGGAGGACGAGGTCGGACTTGGTAAGGATCGAGACGGGGAACTGGTGCTCTAGCAGGATCTCCAGTGACCCCCGGGTGAGCCGATGCTTTCCCTCTAGGGGCTGGTAGGGGTCAGTGACGCTGGAGAGGAGGACTATGCCCCTCCTCTTCCTGGCTGCCTCAGCCCTCAGCCTCTCCAGGGCGTTCACCTTGACGTCGACGAAGGAGCCCCACTCCTCCCCTGCGTGGCCCATCCTGGTCATGAAGCGGGCGTAGCAGTAGACGCAGCCGTGCTGGCACCCGAGGTAGGGGTTCACTGCGTAGTCGACGCTGCCGATGCCGCTCCGGCCCATGATGGTCTTGCATAGCCTCTCACTCACCCGGACCAAGGGGATCGCCTTCTTGTAACTGGAGGGTGGGGGATATTGAATGTTGAGGTGGCGGCTGGCCCTAAGAGGGGGTGAAGGGGCGATTTTCTGGCTCTGGGTAATCTATATATAATCCGTTGCAGCCAACTTGAACGAAAGAACTGGTTTTACACCAAGAAATGGATGGTTTGAGAATGAAGATAATGATCGTTTACGACAGCCTAGGCGGCAACACGAAGAAGATGGCTGAGGCCATCGCCGAGGGCGCCGGCTCCGTCGTGGGAATGGTCGTTGAGACCAAAAAGATCGGCGAGGCCTTCCCCCTCTCGATGCTCGCCAAGGCCGACGGCGTCGCCTTCGGATCCCCCTGCATCTACGCCGACATCACCGACGGAATGAGGGGCTTCCTTGAGCACCTGGGGAGGTACATAAAGGTGGGCAGGATGGAGATGAAGAGCCGGAAGGCGGCGGTCTTCGGCAGCTACGGCTACGACGGCGCCTGGATAATGGAGGAGCGCCTCAAGAAGATGGTGCAGGACCTCGGCTACAGGGTGATGGAGGACGTCTGCGTCGAGACCGACACCAACATCAAGTACCACACCGAGGACTACACGGAGAAGTGCCAGAAGTACGGCAAGGAGTTTGCCGAGTATATAAAGTCGGGCGCCTCCTGATCCGAGCAACGTCCCCCATCGAAATTTTCTTTACTTACTCAGTCTAGTCGAAACCACATTTCATCGAGCAGAAAAAGTCTTTTTTCGTCGAACCCTCTCTTCAGCATAAGGTGTACTGACATTGAAGACATACATCAAACTGTATGGGCCCTCGATCGACAAGGCGATAGACGCCCTCGACGAGCTAATCAAGGAGATGAGGAGAGGCTACCAGCTGGGGCGGAGGGTCTCCCACATAGTCAGCGTGGTCGACCCATCCATCGACCTGCTCACAGGGAGACCCATCTCGGGTGCCCAGCTCGGCGACTACGACTACTGCGTGGAATGGCTGACTCCACCCAACCCCGAGCACATCAAGAACCTAGCCAGGGGGATAGATAGGGCGCTCTGGTACACTGGGTGCGAGTACACGCTGACCACCAAAGAATAGAGGGAGGGGGGGCGGCTACCTCTTCTTCCCGACCGTGCCGACGTAGGTGACGAACTGCTCCACGCCGTCGAGGCCGAGGAGCCCGTTTATCAGCTCGTCGTAGAAGGCGCCTATGGCGCAGACGCCGCAGCCTATCGCCTCCGCGGCGAGGTAGAGGTTCTGGCAGACGTGGCCCGCGTCGAGGTGGATGTAGCGGTAGCCCCTCTCCCCGTAGCGCCACTTCGTCCTGTAGGCGACTGCCACCCAGAGGAGGGTGGCGGCGGCCGTCTTGACGAACCTCTGCCTCCAGCAGCCCTCGACCACCCTGTCGGCGATGTCCCTGTCCATGATGAACTCGGCGAGCTTGTGCTCCAGGGCGAGGAAGCGGTAGAGGCCGGGCCTCAGCCCCTCGACCCTGTTCACTAGGACGTAGGTCTCGAAGGGGTGGCGGGCCCCGGCTGAAGGAACGTTCCTCAGCGTCGCTTGCCTCGGCAATACCTCCTTGACTCCCTGGGTGCACCAGAGGAGCCAGGAGAGCTCCTCCAGGGTCAGAGGCTTCTCGGAGTACTCCCTGACGCTCCTGCGCCGCTCGATGGCGGTCCTGAGATCGATGGGGGGGATATTCAGGTCCCTGGGTGATGGAAGATCAACGACCTCACTCTTCTTGTCGTGCTCAATCTCCAGGGGCGGCTGTGGGAGACCCTTGTTCTGATCCGACTCTCCCAGGTACTTGTACTGGGACTTCTCCATGAACTCCTTTCCTATTCCGCTCAAGGCCTTCACTCTCTGCAATATACAGGGAAGAATCGGATTTAACTCATGGGGGCGGGTGAGGCTCACAAATTGTACGGATCTCATCATAACCACTTGCTGAATAGGTTTGGATGCGTCCTCAACTCTCCACATCAACGTTTTAAAGTGAGGTTCTTTGTATGATACTGAACTTCAGGATGGCCACGTGCTCTGAGGATGAGTCAAGATCAGACGGAACTGGTGGGGGTGTTGAATCCCTGGGAACCCCTCGGGAGGAGTGACTAGAACGTACAGAGATCGTCGGACGCGTCGAAGAACCCCTCAGGTGCCAGTCGTCGGATATCGTAGGCTCAGCCTGGAGGACTACCCGGGGAGGCTCTGCGCCACGGCCTACGTCGCCGGCTGCAACTTCCGTTGCCCCTACTGCACGAACGTGGACCTCGTGCTGAACCACCTGGGCCTGAGGGAGATACCCGAGGCTGAGGTCCTCAACCACCTGTACAGGGTCAGGGGGTATCTGAGCGGCCTCTGCCTGAGCGGCGGCGAGCCGACACTCCACAACGGCCTCCTCTCCTTCGTCTACAAGGTCAAGTCCCTGGGGTACGGCGTGAAGATCGACTCCAACGGCACAAGGCCGAGGAGGCTGATGAAGCTCATGGAGGAGAGGTTGATCGACTACGTCACCCTGGACGTGAAGGCACCGCTCGACAGGTACTCAGAGGTGGTCAGGGCCAAGGTGGACGTCAAGTCCATCGAGGAGAGCATCAGGCTCCTCAGGCGCGGGGGCGTCGAACACGAGTTCCGCACCACGGCCATCCCAGGGCTGATAGGCGGAGACGAGCTGGAGGAGATAGCCAAGACCCTCGTGGGGTCGAAGAGGTTCGTGATACAGCGCTGGAGACCAGGGGAGACCATGTGCCCAGATTTCTCGGGTGTGGAGCCCTACAGCGTCCGGGAGATGGAGGGCTTCAGGGAGAGGGTGAGGCACTACTTCTCCGATTGCGTGGTCAGGCTCTAGGTCGACCTTGAGACGATTCGGGGTAGCTCCTCAAGAGACTCTATGAAGAAATCGTGCTGAAAACGCGGCCTTCTACCATCCCGACGTATGATAACAGAGGTAACTCCTGCGTTCCTCGCTGCCTCGGAGTCGAATCTAGCGTCCCCGACGAGCCATCCGGCCTCGCTTCCCAGAAGGGAACACGCGGCGTGTATCATGCCGGGATCGGGCTTCATGAGGGGCACCTCGCTGCGTGTGACGACCGCCCCGAGGAAGGGGCTCAGACCCAGCCGCCTCAGGATGTGACCAGCGGCGTCCCTCGAGGTGTTTGTGACCACGCCCATGGGGAAGCCCGCCTCATCCAGCTCGCGGAGCACGCGGGGAGTCTCCGGATACACCCTCGTTCTCCTGGCCGACTCCATGTCAAAATCGCGCATGAAGGCCTCTACGGCTTCGCGCAGGCTGGCCGCTCCCTCCTCCCCCATACCTTCTTCCGCCCAGCTGAAGGCACGGTTCCTCAGGTCCGTTGATCTCACAAGGCCCTCGAGTTCCTCACGAGGCACGCCCAGGCCCACGAGCCTCTCACGCGTGGCCCTCCTGAGTTCCTGTATAGTCTCCGGTTCCTGCTGGTAGAGGGACTCGACGAGGGTTCCCTCGAGGTCGAAGAGTATCGCCCTCATGGTTTGCACGCACTGCTGGTTATGCTTCTCAAGGATTTTAGAGGGTTCTGGACGTTGCCATCAGTCGCCGAGCATCTTGAGAACGAACTCAGTGGCCCAATCTACGTACTCGCTGCACCTGAAGACTCCCTTGGCCTTCAGCTCGTCGTACCTCCTCTTCCCCTCCTCGGTGCGTCTGTCGACCCCGAGGAGGTCGACGCAGTTGACAGAACCAAACTCCTGCTCGAAGGATTTCAGGAATTCCTGGGAGATGCGCCTCAACCTATCCCTCTTCCCCTGGAAAACTCCCGGAGGCTCACCTCCGTCAGTGCCGTGCAGCAGGGCGAGGGCCATGACGGCCCCACTCGCCGCCCCGCAGACGCTGCCCCATCCCGCGACGCCACCTCCGAAGCCCGAGGCTATCCTGATGGCCTCGGGTCCGAATCCGGGAAGCGGGTGACCATTTTCCACCCTGATGAGCACGCTCTCGCAGCAGTTGAACCTATTCTCGCCTCTGGTTATCATATCCACTGCATAGGTGGGGTCTCGATTTAATTCTACCGGGGCTCCGTGGTCAGACGTAGCCCAGCAGGACGATCACCATCGGCGTGAGGGTGACCTCGAGGAGGGCGGAGACGAGCAGGAGCGGCACTATCCTGCTGATGAAGAGCATGATGACCCTGGCGAACTCCTGCCTCACGCTCCCCCTGCCCCTCAGGCTGTTGACGACGGCGTAGCCTAGGGCCATTCCGGCCGCCGAGCTGAGGAGGATCGTGGGTATCTCGACGATGCCGTGGGGTATCAGCGCCGCGGCGGTGAAGCCGAGCCCCTGCTCCAGGGAGACAGAGTAGGAGAAGCTTCCCAGGAAGAAGCCGTTGAGGATGGCGAAGAAGAGGGGCGGCGCGCTGCCTATCACGCCGAGGACCATCCAGACGAAGCTCTTGACAACGTTGTTCAGGAGTATGAAGAGGAAGATGAGGGTGATGTCCATTTCCGTCAGGTCGGGGAAGGCGCCCAGCATGTCCTCGAGGACCTCCATGGAGACCCTGTCGCCCATGTAGAAGCCCGTCACCATCGAGAAAACGAACAAGCCCATGCACAGCCCGAAGAGGGGCATCAGCCCCTTGACGTAGTCCGCCTGCCCCCCGAAAAGGAATCCCATTAGTCCAGCGGGGCGGCCGCGTCCCCTGTAACCAGTCACTCTATCCCATCCTTGCTCCTTGTCTGTTTCTCGGCGGCGATGATGTCCCTGTCCAGAACAGTTTTCCTGCCCTCGCCCTTGGCGTGCTCGACCGCGGCCTCGGCGAGCATGGAGCCGTACTCTCCCATCGCGCGCCTCAGCTCCTCCGCCGCCCCCTCGCTCACCCTGAGGCCCCCCTTCCTAGACAGGAGCCTCCTCATGGGCGCCAGGGTCAACTCCTCAGCCACGGTCCCACCAACCAAACTTAAGAAGCCTAACTTACTATTTTAGGTTCCGCAGCGATGCTCCACATCGTGTTCGTCGAGGCGGCCCTGGAGACGGTGCCGCCCCCCATCCTGAGGCACCCCTCGGTGAGGCGCTCCGCGAAAAGGCAGGGGAAGAGGCCCGAGGAGCTTCTCCTGAACCGCAGCCTCCACCACTCAGCGATGTCCAGGCTCCCCGATGACCACAAGAGGGGGAGGCCTGACATAGCCCAGATATGCCTCCTCGAGGCCTTGGGCGCGCCGCTCAACAGGGAGGGGGGCCTGAGAGTCTGGCTGCACACCTTCGGGGGCTACGCCATCGAGGTCTCACCCGAGGTGAGGGTGCCCCGGGACTGCAACAGGTTCAACGGCCTCATGGAGCAGCTCTTCTCCCTGGGCAGGGTCCCGTCCGAGGGGGACTCACCGCTCATGCAGCTGTCGGAGGTAGGCCTGGGAAAGCTCAAGGAGAGGATCGACCCCTCCCACACGGTGGCCCTCACGAGCCGCGGCAGCCCAGGCTCGCTTGAGGACTTGTGCAGAGGACTAAACGAGGAGAAGAATCCTCTCGTCTTCATAGGTGCCTTCCCCCACGGCGCCATGGCTGACGAGACCCTCTCGCTGGCAGATGAGGCCGTGAGCATCCACGCCGAGCCCCTTGAGGCCTGGGTGGTCACCTCCCGGCTCATCTACGAGTACGAAAAGACAATGAGACCCTAGGACTTCGAGCCGTGCTTCTTCCTGTAGAACTCGTCGAGGACGGGGTCCACGTGGGACCAGTCCCTGCCCTCCCCGAACAGGTCCTCCCTGTCCCTCTCCGTGGTGGGCACAGTCTCGAACTCGCAGTGCTCGTCCCCGGTGGTGAGGCACTTGGTGTGAATCAGCTTCTCCTCGGGGTTCGCGAACATGATCTTCGCGGGGTCGATGAGGCAGTAGAGGCTGCCGATGTCCATCTCGTCGTACTCCAGAACTATCTTGCCCAGCTCGCAGAGGGGGGGCTTGCCCTCACGCTTCTCCCAGAAGCCGTACCTGGGGAGGCCCTGGTGGCCCTGCTTCGTCCTCTCGGCCACCCTTCGGGCGTATTCCTTTATCGCGTTCATGATGAGCTGCTTCCCCCTCTCCCAGCCGAACTCGTCGACCAGCGTGCGGCCGTAGGCGAGGTGGAGGAGGGCGAGCCTTTGGGTCACCACCTTGACCTCGTTCTCGGCCTCGCTGAGGGGGACCATCTCCTCTCTCTCAGTCATGTCGATTCACGTTCGATAGGACGGTCTAGACTAAAATGGCTTTCACTCTCAGAAGGCGTGGATATGAAATACAGGTATACCTTGCGCCCCGGGGAGCTTCGGCTAGTCTTCACCCCGTCCCTTGAGCTTTCCCCTCAACCGGTCCAGGAGATCCTCCTTCCAGTCGGAAAATTCGCTTTGGATCTCCTCTCTTGCGCTCTGGAAGTGCTCCCTCGCTGCCTCCAGGATCTCCCTGAGCTCCTCGGAGTTCCCGCGGCCGAGTCTCTCCTTGGCCTCCTCCATCATCTGCTCGGCCTCCTGGATCCTCTCCCGGATCCTCTCCTGTATTTCTGAGGAGTCCTCGTCCCTTCTGGAGAGGCGGTTCCGCGTCGCGTTCATCGCCTGTATCCAGGCCTGGACCCTGTTAATCGACCTGAGCTGTTCGCCTATACCTTCCTCGTTGAGGTTGTCGAGACTTTCCCCCATTTCTTCGACTGCGTCCTCCAGCTCGTCCAAGGAGTCACCGATGTCCTCCCCGGCGCCGTACTCCCCGAGGCGCTCCTGCAGCCTCTGGAGGTGGCGGACGGTGGCGTTGAGAACGGCCCTCACCCTGGTCAGCCTCCCCTCCTCCAGCTGCTCCTGCAGCCTTTGGAGGGTGCCGTTCAGGTTCCTTATCTGGGCCCGGACGTGCTCCATGTACTGGGCTGCCTTCGCCCTCTTGTGCTCCAGGATCGACCTGTGGAGCAGGGCGTTGGCACTCCCGAGTAGCCTCCTGGCCTCCGTGAACTCCCTAACCGAGACATCGTAGTCGCTGGAGGTGAAGTTGCCCGTTGCGTAGTCGAGGTGCATCCTCGCCCTCTCCAGGAGCTCCTCTACCTCAGAGACATCCTCCATCTCTTCCGAGAGTCTCCGGAGTGTCTCGTTGACCCTGTCGAGGTAGACGTACGCCCTCTCGATGGCGACCCTCAGGCCGAGTCGCTCATCGGTGTCCTCCTCCTCTCCGGAGGGCGCCTCCTTGGCCAGGAGCTCGCGGATGGCCTTGAAGGCCTCGCTGAAGTGGCGGAAGGCCTCGCGGGCCTTCGAGGAGGCCCCTGTGTAGTTGCCATCCTCAAGTAGCGCGAACGCCGCCTCCAGGTCGTCTACGCCCAGGTCGTAGCTGTCCTCTGCTGTCTCGGGGACCTCTTCCCCCAGCCTCTCGAGGGCCTCCTCCAGCCTCTCCATGATGTCCTCTACATGTTCCACAAGCCTCTCGGTTGCGGTCTCGGACCTGTTGTCCAGGACGCTGGCCGCGACGTGGGTGGCGTTGAGCTGCGGGGCGACGATGTGGGAATTCCCTGCCTCCACTCCGTTGAAGGCGTTGAGACTGGACCCCGAGACCATCATGGTCGACGGGAGTAATACTAAAGCGAGCATCAGTAGAGCCGCGAGCCTGCTCGAACCCATCCTTTTCACCGCTTAGTGATACTTCAAGGTTGAATTAGAGGAATGCGCCGGAACGCGCTGAAACACCCGTTTCATGGCTCACGGGAGGCCGAGTACTTGGGGCTTATCCTGACGAGGCTCTGGCCCCCGACGTTCTGCATCTCGATTATCCCCTCCCTCTCGAGGCGCCTCAGCATCCTCCAGAGGCTCGTTCTCGGAACGTCGAAGCGGTCCCTGATCTCGGCGGCGAAGGCGGAGCCCCCTGCATCAGAGACGAACCTTATTACCTCCTTGTCGTCGAGCCTGAGGTAGGGGTTGTCCTGGAAGATCGCGTCGATGTCGACTTTCACCTGCGCCTCCGCCTGCGCGGGCGGCTTCTTCTTCATGTAGAGGAAGTAGTAGGCGCCCGCTCCCCCCGCCACGAGAAGTACCGCAAGTATGTACCAGATCGTGTTGTTTCTCTTCGGTTCCGGCTCAGGCTCCTCCTCCTTGGTGGCGGCGGCCGCTGAGGCGCTAGCCTGCTCGGCGAGGCTCTTTGCGCCGGGATAGTTGCCGCTTGAATAGGCTCCCTGTGCCTGCTCGAGGAGGTACTCAGCCTGGTCTAGGCCCACTGTCCTCCCAGCGTCTCTCGCGGCTGAGATGGACGCTGCGGCCACGTCGATGGCTCCCTGGGCCGAGAGGGCAGCGCCCTCTGCGCCCTGGGCTGACATGAGAGCCTGCCCGGCGAGCTGCTCCGCCTGGGTGTACTGCTCGGCGTCGAGCGCGGAGTAAGCCTGCTGTATGAGGTCGTCCGCCTGCGTGGTGACCACTCCCTTCGTGTTGATCGCCTGGATGGCCGCCTCGGCGCCGTTTATCACGGCGAGCGCCTCCTCCCGGGGGTCTGTGGTTTGGAGCGAATAGGAGATGTCAATGACTCCCGCGGGCATCTCCAGTAGTATGCTGCCGTCGATGATGCTGAGGGAGATCTCCACTCCCGTCGGGGCGTAGACCGCCTCCTCGGGGAGGACGATGCTGCAGTTGACGGGAGACTCCACCGTGAGGTACCAGATCGGCCCCACCTTGCCCGTCAGGTCGGGGGTGACGTAGGAGATCAGCATCGAGATGGAGCCGAGGCTGTCGATGTTCAGTCCGCCTGTGACCGGCGACGAGTCGAGGGGAAGGCCGTCCTGGTCCTCTATGAGGAGGTACTGGTAGTGGGAGCCGAAGAGGGTGACGTTCACCCTGGCCTTCGTCGGGTCGACGTCTACGCCGTAGTCCACACCCACGTACCCGTCCCCGTAGACGGTGAGCACGAGCTCGACGGGGGTGTAGTCCTCCTGCGCCACCACGAGCGGTACGCAGGTCATCACGATAAGTATTGATAACGCTAGGATCGTGTGTCTTCTGCCTGGGGCTCTCATGAGATCACCTTGTCTTGGGGCTCCTCTGATTAATAGAATTCTGAATCACTGATACTCTTTTATTAATTGCTATTTATGGGGTTTTGGTACAGCGATGGACACGCTCGACTCGAACTCGAGGAGGTCCCTGACGCTGTGCTCGCAGCTCGAATTCCCTGAGCGGTCCAGGTGGTAGGCCTTGAGACCCGCCTGGGAGGCGGCCTCGTAGTCGAACCGGTAGTGGTCTCCCACGTGCGCCATCTCGTGGGGCCTCCTCCCCAGCTCTCGGCATATCCTGTGGTAGAACTGGGGGGACTTCTTGACCTCGCCGAAGTCGGAGGAGGCCGAGAAGACTCGGGTGAAGACCTGGGGGAGCTTCCTGAGCTGGACCTCGAGGAACTCCCTGATGGTATTGGAGATTATGACCAGTGTGTACAGCTCCCCCATCCTCTCCAGAACCTCGGCGCTCTCCGGGTAGGGCCTGCAGTCGCCGCTCCTCTCCTCCAGGAGCTCACACCAGTCCCCCTCGAGCCGGAACCTCCTGAACCAGTAGTCGACGTCGTACCACTCAGGCCTGCCCTCCCCGACAGTGTCGTACTCGGCGAGAACCACGCGTTTCGCCTCCTCGGGGCCAAGGCCGTGCCTCTCCGCGTAGAGGCGGGGGACGTCGGTCTCCCAGATGAGGTTGCTGAAGCTGTCGTCGATGAGTGTGCCCTCCATGTCGAAGCTGATGACCTCGAGCTGCGCCATACACCCTCTATCACGCGGCTGGGGGATAAATGTTTGAGGTTGACTCAGGAGAGGTCTCCCATAAGCTTGAGCTTGATGTAGTAGGCGAGGGCCTTGAGGCCCCTATAGGCGGCCCAGGCGCCGGGCACCATGCCGAGGATGAAGGCTATCACGATCAGAAACACCCTCATGGATTCACCGGCGGATATTGCCTCGGCCATCATTGTCCCAGCGGAGATTGATGAATAAAATTACTCATTTTAGCATAAAAAACATAATGAAATAATATTTAGAAACATTAGTTCACTGTTCGCACGCGCGAAGATAATAACCCCCGAGGGGAGATGTTAGCCATGGCCGAGTTCGACTTCGGGGTCCAGATAGAGCCCCAGTACGGGTTCACGTACCCCATGATCAGGGAGATCGCCAAGTCCGCCGAGACCCTGGGGTTCGAGTCCATCTGGGTCTCGGACCACTTCTTCATGACGCCCGACTCAGTGGGCACCGACTGTCTAGAGTGCTGGACTACGCTAACCGCCCTCGCCAGGGACACAGATAGCCTCAGGTTTGGCCCGATGGTCTCCTCCCAGAGCTACAGGAACCCCGCCCTCCTCGCCAACATCGCCTCTACCATCGACCACATCAGCGGGGGCCGCCTCTACTTCGGCATAGGAGCCGGCTGGAAGGAGATCGAGTACAGGGCCTACGGCTACACCTTACCGAGGCCTGCCGCGCGCATAAGGCAGCTGGAGGAGACCATCGAGATCGCCAAGAGGATGTGGGCCGATGAGAAGGCCACCTTCAGGGGAAGGCACTACGCCGTGGAGGAAGCCCTCTGCTACCCCCACCCCGTCCAGGAGCCCCGCATCCCCATCTGGGTGGGTGGGACGGGGGACCTCACGCTCAGGGTCGCTGCGAGGCACGCCGACGCGGTCAACTTCGCCTGGAGCCAGCCCCCAGAGTTCTACGAGGAGAAGTATGGGGCCCTTAAGAGGCACTGTAGAAGAGTTGGCAGGGACTTCGACGAGATCAGGAAGTCGGCAGGCCACATGGTTGTCCTGGACGATTCGAGCGAGGGGCTCGAGAGGAGGGCCAAGGCGCTGGAGGAGAGGAGGGACACCCCGTACATGAGGTACCTGAGCAGGCAGCTCCCCAACCTCTTCGAGACCCCCGAGGGCCTGGCAGAGAGGATGAGGGAGTACGCCTCCCTCGGCGTGGACCACTTCATACTCAGGTTCCACTACGGGGACGAGATGAGGTCGATGAGGATATTCTCCGAAAAGGTCATGCAAAGGATCTAGGCCTGCCACACACCGGGCCGATGAAGGGGATAGGGCGTTCGTCGAAAACCCGTCTGAGATAGGGGGTGCCGATCTAGTGCTCAACAGGGGTTGCGAGGCGAGAGGGGTTAAACACTCTCCTCTTCCATCGGAGAGCTGCTGAACTCCCCGGTCAGTGGCCCTTCCTCCTCCAGAGCTGTGAACAAGTTCATAATGAGGAGGACGAGCCCCTCGCTCCCCGTGTTGGAGAACCGATGGGGGACCTTCGCCGGGACCATAACTATGCTCCCCGCGGGGACCCTCCACGAGTAGTGAGGGCCCTCGACCCCGCACTCGCCCCTTATGACGACTGCGGCGTGCTCCCTGTCGTGGGCGTGCATACCGGTGTGACCGCCGGGCCTCACGCGGAATATGCGGCTGGAGAAGGCGGTCAGATCTTCTCGCCTCAGGACCGCCCAGACCGAGTTGACACCCTCAAAGCCCATCTCCTCAACGTCTTCACCCGGCTCCTCCGACAGCCTCCTTATTCTGATGCTCATATCAGCCCTCATCGCAGTCTTGTGAGGCGCAATAGATAAGCATATTATGCTAATTCAGGCTTGTGATATCCGAGAATAACTATTATATGTAAATAATAAAGGTCATTTTCAAACTAATTCCAATTTATTAAACTAGTTTTATTTTTGATTTACATAAGGTAAAAATTAAATCCAATGCAATTGATATTAAACTAAAGGTCACAGTGTCCACCTCGGATATTAGGCAAATTCGGGTAAGAGAGGATACTGCGGCCTTCAATTAATTGATGTATGAGGGAAAAAGGTGAAAGCAGAAGAAAAGATCCGAAAAAGGGCTGAACTGAATGAAAGGGAGCTGATGGACCTCCGTGCAAACTTCAGCAAGCTCACACTGTCGAACCCCAACTACTTCGGGAACGTCGCCGCCAGCAAGCTCAAGCCGGAGCTCATCATATCGAAGGATACGATGTACGAGGACATAGCCTGCGTCGGCTTCAACCCCCAGCAGGACATCCTGTACGCCATCATAAGAGTCAAGCTGAACTACGGATACAGGGGCAACCTCTGCTCAGCGGGCTCACAGGAGTACGTCAGGTTCTACGCAGATTGGAACGGAGACGGGGACTTCAAGGACACGGATGAGGACCTGGGCATGGCCAGCGTCAACGTCCACGATATCCCGGGCTCCAAGCCGCTGAACTACTGCGTCACTCTGAAGCTGGATCCGAAGAAGAAGCCCTGCACGATGCCACAGAAGGTCAAGGTACGCGCCATCCTATCCTGGAATGCGGTGCCAACCCCTGGAGACCCCGACTACGATCCGGTGTGGGGAGAGGTCGAGGACCGCTGGATCCAGATCGAGCCGGCAAAGTTCCTCGTCGCCGACCTCTTCCAGGTGGCGAAGGTCAAGCTGGATCCCCTGCTGGTGAAGGGCTTGGTACTCGACAAAGCCATCGCGGAGCCCGTTGCATTGACGCCTGTGGAGCTCAAGGAGATCTACAAGGATGTGGATGTCCCCGAGCACCGCTTCAACTTCAAGGCGATAAAGAGCCTTGCGATGAAGGTCTCCAAGAATGTCAACATAGCGGTGCCCGAGTTCAAGGCGACCGTCGGCGAGATCTCGGAGGCGGTGAAGGAGGGTCTGGTCTCAGCCATCACCTCCCCGGCGGACACGAAGTACGAGGAGCTCCACTGCCTGGGCCTCCAGTACGACGTTGACGTCCTCTCCGCGGTCTTCACGCTGAAGCTCTCCAACGGCTACTCGGGGAGCCTCTGCACCAAGGGCAGCCACGAGTACATCGCCTTCTGGGCGGACTGGGACGACGACGGAGTCTTCGAGGAGTACCTGGGCACGTCGGCTGTGAGCGTCCACGACATACCCGGGATCCCCGAGGGGGGGCTCCATTACGCCGTGTCCCTGCCCGTCAACCTGTCAGACAAGAGATGCCTCTGTACTAAGCCCAACGTGGTGCGCATACGGGCGATACTCTCCTGGGAGCACCTGCCGACGCCCACCAACCCGAACTACGACCCGATCTGGGGGAACCGTGTGGACGCCCTCGTCCAGATTAAGCCTGGGGTGCCAGTGGGTGTGGGGGAGCAGATCCCCTTCATAAGCTTCGTTGGGGACGTCGCCGTGTCCGACATAGACGGCCAGGGTTACGCCACTGGACACGCCATAGTCAGCGGGTTCCACGCCGAGGACAGCCCCTTCGGGGGCTGGGTAACCATAGCTGGTCACATATCCTACCCGCCCAACATCAGCGCGGGCGGTACGCCGTTGAAGTACTGCGTCTTCTACCGGAGGAGCGGTGAGAGCGACTGGACGAAGATCACCAACAAGTTCTGGATAACGATATCCAAGTGGGACGGCACATCGTGGAGCCAGTACCCCCACCAGCAGAAGGTCGACAGCGAGGGCTTCTACGAATACCAGGAGGACCTCAAGGTGGTAATCCCATCCGACCTCACCCAGCTGTTCGTCGAGGGATTCGTGATGGCCAAGTGGTACACGGGCGGGCTGGACGACGGCCAATACGAGGTCATGATCCGGGTAAAGACAGCCGCAGGTGACGAAGACAGCAACATCGTCCAGGTGAGGCTTGACAACACCAGACCGACGTCTCAGATAACCATAACCGAGGTCGAGGTGGATGGCACCACCAATCCGGCCACCCCCTGCGGCACATTCCCGCCTGGAAGCGTGGTGAAGGGAAAGTTTACGGCTACGGACAAACACTTCTGGTTCTACAAGCTCTGGATTGAGCCATCCAGCCTGAGCCCGAACGCGACAGTCCCCTCGTCAGAGGACTACTCGACGCTCCCGGCCCCCGGGGCGACGAACAAGGACTGGTATCTCAAGACCCAGGGCATGAAGCCCTGCGGTTACGTCGCACACCTGAGGGTCTGGGATAGGACTATTGTAAACAGCGGATACAAGGGCTGGCGTACCACGTCCACGGTCGGCTTCTGCCTGACCGAGAAGGGACCTCCCGGTAAGGCAAAAAAATGAAGGGCCCAAAACACCCCCTTTTTTTATTGAAAAAGACTGAGTACATCCGGCAACATTGAATCTTTAGCTGGTTGTTTACGTGAATCTTTATTACGTCTCCCGGGCAAACACTGATCGATTCAGTTGAGCCTGATCGTCGGCACCAGCGGATGGTACTACGACGAGTGGGTAGGCCCCTTCTACGAGAGCAAGAAGGGGATGCTCACCCAGTACACGAAGGTCTTCAACACGACGGAGGTGAACAGCACCTTCTACCGCTACCCGTCGCAGAGGATGGTGCAGGGGTGGTACAGGACGGCCCCGCCCGGATTCATCTACGCCCTGAAGCTCCCGCGGGTGATAACCCACGAGAAGTGGCTCAACCTGGGGCAGGGCACCGAGGAGGACACCTGGAAGTTCCTTGAGCTGATCAGGCCTCTGGCGGAGAAAACGGGGCCCATCCTCATCCAGCTGAGGCCCAAGTTCAACTACGAGGAGCACGCCGGCGCCCTGGAGAGCTACCTGGAGGTCCTCCCCGAGAACCACGAGTGGGCCGTCGAGTTCAGGCACAGGTCCTGGATGAGGCCCGAGACCTACGAGATCCTGGGGCACCACAACGTCGCCTACACGATTGTGGACGAGCCCCTCCTCCCCCCGG
>Ga0209427_10002695_pt1 | contig 20893 bp, 11 predicted proteins | sample DeeMarSWOR136_30_FD_187465 | JGI IMG/M metagenome (GOLD analysis project Ga0209427, IMG submission 187465) | Marine sediment microbial communities from White Oak River estuary, North Carolina - WOR-1-36_30 (SPAdes) (version 2) | ecosystem: Environmental > Aquatic > Marine > Intertidal zone >...
TCCTATACCAAATATGTTACTCCATGCCGTGATAGTTTTTGTCAATGAAGTTATTTAAACCTTGCTGAAGAAAATTACAAAATACAATAAAAATCAAATTGTTAAAATGTCAATTTCGTTTGTTATTTTAATTAATCGAAACATTTATTAAATTAATAATATGTTACATGTTTATATTTGAGATGGGATGTCACACGAGTATAATATTCTTGTGCATTTACTAAATCCCAGGAGATTTGGATGGAATGCATAGATTAAAAAATTATGAAAAATATAGGCTGAATTCTCCACAAATTAATCTAATACTAACTCAAATGGGTTTTTTTAGTGATCTAAAAAGAAAAAATATTAGATTCAACCCACAAGCACTTTCTAAAGGAAAAAACAAAAAAGAAAATAATGTTGATTTTCACATAGATGTAACTAGAAAAATAGATGAAGTAATTACTAGAAATAAAGATGGTCAACAATTAATCGATAACAAAAAAATAGCAATACCTGAATTTATAGAATTTAGAGAACCTTTTACAAGAACTCCAACAACACCTACTTTTCAAACACAGCTAGGGCAAAATACTGATTTTGGAGAATTTGAAAACATACAGGAATTTGTTGAAATTGATCCACCGACAAACTTTTTAATGGAAAAACAACCAGAAAAAAAAGAAGAATTTGAAAGTTGGATGGTTAATAATCAAAATGAAAAAGATCAGAAAACATTTTGGGGATTAGGATCATTAAAAATAAGAATACGAGGTAAAGAACCTCAAAAAACAACTACAAATAAAAATAATGAAACCACACTAGCAAAAATTGAGCTGGAAGAAACACAAAAAGAAATCGAAAGAAAGAAAAAAGAACTAGAAGAAGCAATAAAAAAACAAAAAGAAAAAGAGCTCAAGGTAAAAAAAGAAGAAGAAGAAAAACGTAAACAAGAGAAACTAAAAAAAATAGAACTTAAAAAGAAACAAAAGGAAGAAAAAATAAGACAAAAACTTGCAAAAAAGGCACAAATAGAAAAAGAAAGAGAAATAAAAAAACTAGAATCAGAAAGAGAAAAAGAATTAAAAAAAGCACAACTTGAAAAAGAAAAAGAATTAAAGAAAAAGGAACTAGAATTAAAAAAACAAGAACTAGAATTAATGAAACAAGAATTAATAAAAGGAAAAGAACCTGAACCAGAGCCTGAACAAGAACCCGAATCAGAACCTGAGCAAAAAGTTGTCGAAAAAGAAGAATTACCTGAAGAAATAACTGATATTATAGAAGAGAAAAAAGAATATACGCCCAAAAACTTAAACCTTGACGAAGATGTTGCAAAACTATTACCAATAATAGACAGTCTTTTTGAAAAACTCCCTGAAGAAGTAGTTGATGAGTTTACAAAATCTGAATATTTTGAATTATATGAAAAAGTTTTGTTAAAATACAAGAACAAGTGATAAATTATGGGATTATTAGAAAAAGCTCAAAAAAAGCATGTAGGTAAAAAATCTGATTCAAAAGAAAAAACAGATAATATTTTACATCCAATTGATTTAGCAAATAAAGGAGATCCACTTAAAATATATTATCCAAAGGAATCAAAAACTGTAGATGAACAGATGAAACATTTAGGTTTTTTGGAAAGGGCTAAACAAAGGAAACAACAGGGAGTTGTTGAAAAACTTACAACGGAGCCTGAGGTTCTACAAGTATATACAGGAATAAAAGCAAAAGGTAAATCAGGCAAAGATTTAATAGAAGAAAAAAAGGGTTTTGGATGGAAAAAACAAGGTAGTAGAAAAATTGTTTATAACCATGATGTAAATGAATTTGTATATGAAGTACACGAGCCTACGTTAAATGATAATGAAAAAGAAAGAAAACAAGAGTTATCCCGGCTATTCAAGATGCTTGCAGATGTTGATATAACAAATATGGATACAAAAAGTAAAGAAAAATATCTGGAAGAAACATTAGAAAATATAATTGTGGATAACAACTTTAGATTTATTACTCCTCCAAAGAAAGAAAAACCTGATAAATCTACTAAAAAAACTGAAAAAATAAAAGAAAAAAAGGAAAAAAAGCCTAAACAAAAACTTTTTACTAAAAAGAAAAAAGAGGAAAAAACACCAAAAATAAAACTAAACAAAGAAGAGTTAGACGAAGCAGAAAAACATGCAAAAGACAGGGTGTTTTATCATATTTTTAGAGAGTTTCTGGGTTATGGTAAAATTGACATTTTAATGAGTGATACAGGAATAGAGGATATATCATGTGATGGGCACCATGTACCTGTTTTTATTTACCATAAGAAATACGATGCAATATCAACAAATATAAAATTTGATTCAGAAGTTGAACTAGATTCTTTTGTTGTTCGTCTTTCGCAAATAAGTGGTAAACAAATATCTATTTATTCTCCAATTGTTGATGGTAAACTACCAGATGGCTCAAGACTTCAAACAACACTTGCAAGAACAGTTACAAAAAATTCAACATTTACTATCAGAAAATTCAAAGAAAAACCCTTAACTCCAATTGACTTAATTGATTTCCAATCACTTTCAGTAGAAATGGCTGCGTATTTCTGGATGGCAATAGAAAGAGGAGCATCAATACTTTTTTGTGGTGGAACTGCTAGTGGAAAAACAACTGCTTTAAATGCATTGTCACTTTTTATTCCATCTCAAAACAAAATCGTTTCAATAGAAGATACAAGAGAAGTAAGCCTACCACATGACAACTGGATAGCAGGAACCACTAGAGAAGGATTTTCTGCTTCAGACGAAAAAACAGGTAAAGACATAAACATGTTTGATTTAATTCGTGCAGCACTACGTCAAAGACCAAAAGTAATAATCGTTGGTGAGGTTAGAGGAAAAGAAGCATACAGTTTATTTCAAGCAATGGCAACAGGACATACATCTTATGCAACAGTTCATGCAAGTGATATCCATACACTGATTCAGAGACTTGAAAATCCGCCTATTCAACTACCAAGAGCACTACTAACATCACTTGACATAATAGTTTTCCAAAACGCAGTTGATATATTGGGTAAAACAGTTAGAAGAATGACGAGTGTAACAGAAATAGTTAAACTTGATCCAGATACAAACCAACTTATTTTTATGGAACCATTTAAGTGGGTTTCAAAAACAGATGATAGATTTGAAAGCAGTGGAGTAAGTAAGATTTTAAACAATATAAGAGTACAGAGTGATTGGTCAGAAGAACAAATAAGTAAGGAGCTGGAAAACAGGAAAACTATTTTAAATTGGATGTTAAAGAAAAACATAAGAGATTACAAGGATGTTGGAAGAATTGTTGCAGATTATGCAAAATATCCAGAGGCTTTATTAAAAAAAGCAAAAGAAGAAATTAAACTACCAGAGGCTTTGTTAAAAAAGACTAGGGAGGCGACTAAAAAGTGAAATCCACGAAATACTCAAGATTTTGTAGAAAACTATTTCAAAAAACATTCGAACGATTTGACATAATGGAAACAAGTAAAAACAATATGCTAGCAAAAGCAGACATAGCAATGGTTTACCTTGAATACTACTCTATGGTTTTAATGAATATAATACTAGGATTTGTTGTATCATTCATCTCAACTTTAATTCTTTATATAATTATACCCCATGAAATAACAGCATTATTGATTTTAATTGCATCCTCCATTGTAACAATTGGCACAGGACTATACTATATTACACTACCACTTTCAAAAGCAAAAACTAGAGGTAAAAAAATAGATAGATACTTACCATATGCTGCAAATTTTATCAACACAATGACAGTAGCAGGTATATCACCAGCAGAAATCTTCGAAGCACTATCAAATGTACCCTTATATGGAGAGATACAAAAAGAAGCCCAAAAAATTACAACAGAAATCAGTTTAATGGGAGTTGACACAATTACTGCACTAAAAAATGCAATTGTAATATCTCCTTCTGATAAATTCAAGGAATTCATACAAGGAATACTATCAACCATACAATCAGGAAGCGAATTATCACCTTATTTTGAGCGATGCGTAGAAAAATATATGGCAAAGGATTTGGTAGACAGAAAAAGAAATCTTGAGTCACTTGCTATTATGGCTGAATCATTTGTTGTAACAGTTATTGCATTTCCACTTTTTCTAGTTATAATATTATCTATTATGGGACTTACAAGTAAAGGTGGAATAGATTTCGGAATTTTATATCTAATAGCATTTATGGTACTACCAATGTCCTATTTTGGTTTTTATGTAATGATGAGCTCTGGGATGGGAGAGACAGTATGAAAATACCAATTAAAAGAAATAGTAAAAAGATACCAATTAAGACAGACGGTATGAAAATACCAATTAAAGAAGATAATAACAAGATACCATTTTATAAAAAATTATTTAAAATAAAAAAATACAATGTAAATCGTAGTTATGGAAAAGATAGAAATATACTAATTCTACTTGCTATCTCATTAGCTATTTCTGCAATACTATTCTTAATTGGTGTTCTTGGTTTAATAGGCGTACTTACATTTTTTGATGGAGCACTAACAGGAATAGATTTCATGGTCTTTGGAATTTTATGTTGCATAGGACCAATTGGTTTTTACAATCATATAAAAGCAAAGAAAAAAAGAGAACTTGAAGCACATTTACCTGATTTTTTACGAGAAATAAGTAGTTCAACTGCATCAGGAATGACGGTTTTTGATGCAATACAATCAGCAGCAAACGGAGATCACGGGAGTTTAACATCTGAGTTAAAAACAATGGCAGCTCAACTATCCTGGGGAATATCTGTGAAAGAAGCTTTACAAAATTTAGCTGAAAGAATAAATACAGCTTCTGTAAAAAGAATGGTAGTTACAATAAATAAAGCTCTAGAAATTGGTGGAAACACATCCACTGTTTTTGAAGCAGCTGCACGAGAAATAGATCAAGCAAAGTTGGTTGAACAACAAAGAAAAGCAGAAATGTCTTTGTACAGTATCGTTATTTTCATTAGTTTCTTTGTTTTTTTAGCAGTAATTTATATTATAAATTCCACAATTATTGCAGAATTTTTACGCTTACAAAACCAATTACCAGGTGGAAACATAGGTGTGAGTAACTTAAATATTTCAAATATTGATCGTTATTCAATAAAAAATGTATTTTTTTCATTTATCTTAGTTCAAAGTATTGGTGGAGGACTACTTGGTGGATTTATGATGGATGGGAAACTATCATCAGGTGTTAGATTCGGTTTTGTACTTGTAATAATCTCATTTTTTGTCTTTAAATTTATGTTTTAATGAAAAATTGTCATTAAGATAAAATGACACAAAACATTCAAATAATAGAAATTTCAAAAGTTAAACTGTGGATTGGGAGAGATGAAGGGTAAACTTACGTTTAAAAATAAATATGCAGCATCAGAAATAATTGGAGGTATATTTTTAATTGCTATTGCTGTACTTGCATTTGCTGTTATTAGATTTTATTTATTTCCAGATTTACCACCTATTGAAGAAAACATAAAAATAGTAGGTTATGTAAATGAAAATGGAGTAGCCGTACTTGAGCATGTAGGTGGTAAAAGTTTATCTAATTATAGGATAACAGTTAGAAACATAGATGGAGGCCTTATTAGTTCAAAGAATTATAAAAAAGTAAATCCTTCGTGGAAAATAGGTGGTTGTAAATATCCTCTTGAGGATATAGGTTATGGTCGTCTAAAAAACGATAGTGCTCAGGTACTAATTTCTGTTTTTTCATTCAACGACGATGGAAGCGAACAAATGATTTTCAACGGTGTTTTAAAAGGTAAAACTCTAAAATATTTACCATTTACACCTATGTTGATTTCAAGTTTAAGAACAGATAGCTCTGATGAAGATCTTATTTGTTATACAGACACTGTAAATCCAGATGTAAACTTAACAACATATATTTATAATTGGTTAGTAAACGGTAAACCAATTGCTGAAATAATTATGCCTTTTGATACTAGAACAAACTCAAGCGCATATACAAAGGACTATTCAGGAAATGAACTGCATGGATTTATTAGAGACTGTGTATGGATAAGTGATGGTGTAGTAGGTGGTTGTTATTATTTTGGTGGATCTAAAGAATATATTTCTATTGATGATAATATACCACCTTGTTTTCAAGATATAGTTAATAATGATTTTTCAATTTCTATATGGGTTAAAAGTAATTTCATGGATGATTCTAATAAAATTATTTTAGAGGTACGTAAGAATACAAAAAACTATATGAGATTTTTCCAAGAAAATAGTAGCTTTGTTTTTGGTGTTTGTACAGATTACACGAAAAAATCAGTGGTTACACCAACCATACAAAGTAATGTATGGTATCATGTTGTAGGAGTTTGGGATGCAGGTGCGGAGTATTTAGCGATTTATTTAAACGGAGTGCGTTATACAGAAAGAGGAGATACTAGTTTTTCTTGTGGAGCTCAAACTGGTTGTTTTATTGGACATGGTACCGCAGGCAGTGGTGGATATTGGTATGGATATATAGATGAGTTAGAGTTATACAACTATGTTTTATCATATGATCAAATTACTCAAATTTATATAAGTCAAAAGGATGGAAACACCAGCGAGAGAGTTTTTGTTTCTGAAGAAACATCTATAGGAGAAACCTGGCAAGTTCTTGTTACACCCAATGATAGTTTTAGAGATGGTACTACAGTTGCATCAAATACATTAAAAATAATTAATTATCATGGAGGTAAATAAATGAAAAAACATCTTATAACAATTATTATATTAATTTTTGCATCATTTAATACATTTATAATATTAAATTCAGATCAAGCCTATGCTTTACATTATGACGGACATGATTTAGCACTTGCTATACTTGAAAATCAATCAACCTTGATAAGTTCATATTATGAAGATAGGGATCAAATAGGCTATAGACAATCAGCTGTTTTAACATCACTTGGAATAATGCAACCAACACATGGACAAACATTTGCATTATTAAGTACAGGAATAGCAGGTACACCAATTGTTACTACTGATGCTCTAAATCCAGGTGACGAAAGAGGAACATGGTTTACTAAACAAAATACAAACCCCAGGGATTCTGCAACATTAACAATGGTATTAAAAGTTCCAATGTACATGCATTATCTTTATTATGATGTACAGTTTTTCAGTACAGAATACCCAGAGTTTATTGGTTCAAAATTTAATGATGATTTAACTATTACTGTTAACTCACCTTCAAAAGGAATAACAAAATATACATTTGATGTAAATAGCGGATATTTTGTATTAGATTCAAACAATATCCAAGGAACAGGTTTTAACATTTTTGCTCAAAGTGGAAATCCTGCTGATGTTGATATAGTAGATAAAATAACAAGAAACCCAGGTGCAGATGCTGGTGCATCCAGTTTAATTGTAGAAGGTTCTCCAGTTTCACCAAACGAAACAATAACAGTAACAATAAAAATAGAAGATGTAGGGGACAATCAATTTGACAGCGCCGCTTTTATAGATAATTTCAGATTTTCTGGATACGCAAGAACAGAAATTATTGCAAAAAAAGAAGTAGAGGATTTAAATGGTGGAGAAATAGAATGTAATGATACATTAAGATACACAATATCAATCAGTAATACAGGAGCAGTTGCTCAAAATAATAATCCAGGAAATGAATTTGAAGACTACATACCAGAACACACTGTGTACGTACCTGGATCTGCTTATTCACAATATGGAATAATAAACTACAGCTCATCTGAAAATAAGATAATATGGAATGGTGGCATACCAGCAGAATCCAGTCGTGTTTTGAAATTCGATGTGATTATAAACGAAAATCTACCAAATCTTCAAATAATATCAAATCAAGGAACAATTTATTGGGATAGCGATGAAGATGGAATAAACGATGCAATTGAACTAACAGATGATATATATGATGATGATGGAATAGATACAGACTTTGATGGAGAAACAAGTGATGATGACCCAACAAATGTTATTGTATATTCTTTTGATAATCCAGATTTTGTAACAGAAGATTTCTCAGATGATTTATCTGGAGTAAAGGCAACTCAGTCTTATCTTTCTCGACAATGGTTTGAAACACAAGATGAATTAACATGTAACAGCTGTTTTGAAGTTGTTTCGTTTTATCATTATTTAACAGCAAAATCATTCAAAACAAAAATCAGAAACTCAAATGGACCACAGTACTGGAATTACTCACTATCAGAGTTAAATAACGCACAGTTAAGCTGGTGGGAAATATGGTTTGCTTGTGGAGATACTAGTGAAAACTATAGTTTTAATCTAAATTTACAAAATAGTAATTATCAGGATATTTCAAAAATTAAATTTGTTTATGTTAAAAATGGTAGTTTACCTTCTGATTGGCTTTTAGAATTATACTATTGGGATCCAGTTAGCGGCTGGAATCGACTAATGTCAAATTACCTTGGAGGTTATCTAAGAAATAATTGGTACAAAATTAGAATTGAGAAAAACGGTACGAATTTTATAGATTATGCACTTAGTAGAACAAATAGAGGAATAATTGAATTTCAAACCGGCCAAAAACTAAGTGCACCATTTTTAGATTTTGAAAGAGTGGAATGGATCAGCCCAAATCCTGATCCTAAGGTATGTCCAATGTTCTTCTGGGATGAGCACTCAATAGGTCTTACTTATCCATCATAAAAATAAAATATATATAAATATATATGAGATTTAGAGGAGAGATGAGGAAGAAATGGCAAGAGAATTTAATAGAAACATGTTTATAATGCTACTGGCCATTATGATAGGAGTAATTATCATAACATTTTTTATAGCAGATATTGTAAATCGTTCAAAATTAGAAACATTAACAACAGAATATGAAGCAGAAATCACAACCATTTCATCAAAAAGCGAGAACTTCACAAGTTATTTTCTTAAATCATCAATTGTACTAGATCAAGCAAGAGATGATTTAGCATTTGGTAATTATCATTTTGATTTAGCGTTTTTATGGTATAGTAGCGCTTTATCTGAAAAAAATAGTTTAACCTTAGAATTATATAAAACAAGGGCAATTAGTAATTGTACAATAGCTTTACCCAATTACATTTATGCACAGGATAACTATCAGGAAGCAAAATCATATTTTAATGAAACAAAGTTATTTACAAATTACAAATTATATCTTGATATATTAGATCTATATATAGATTTAACAGATTCAGGTACAAATTTATCAATGTTTAGATATGATGCAAGTATGTATCTTTTGTATCTAACAGAAAACTTAACTTTTGATGAAACAAACAATAGCGTGGAATATCTAATGAACGTAACAGATCTATTAATGGGATTCGATGCAGCAATGGAAGCATACAATAATGAACTTATAAACTACAATAATTACCAAAATGCAATAGATGAATACGAATTCTTCGAAGAAGAAAGATAACAACAAAAATCTTTAATTTCTTATTTTTTATGAAAAAACTGATTTTTTCAAAGAAAAGATTAAAGAAAGGGTTTTCTTTACACTTTTTAAAAAAACACATTATTTGCCCTGGTAGTGTAGTGGACTATCATGCGAGCCTGTCGAGCTCGCGACTCGGGTCCGAATCCCGGCCGGGGCGTTATTATAATTTTTTTAAAAATAGACTAAAAAAAACTATAAACCATAAATTTAATTATATTAAAACGGTGGAGAGAGTGAAAAATCTACAAGTACTAGCCATATCAATTTTTTTATTTCTAAGTATATTAACAATAACATCTACAAATGTCAATGCACAAGAAACCATAACAGTAGGACCAGGTGGACCTCCACTATATGGTTTCAGTAAAATAACAGATGCAATTACATATGCTAATGAAAGCGACATAATCAATGTATATAGTGGAACATACACAGAAAATATTGTTATTAATAAACCTATTACACTAAACGGTGATGGCAGCGGAAGCACTATAATAGTGAGTGCCAATAGTAAAAAAAATACAATAGAAATAACGGCTGATTTTGTAAATATTTCTGGTTTTACAATAAAAAACCTAGGAGGAACCTATGCCTGTGTTTGGTTAAACGCTGCAGATAACTGTCAAATTTTTAACAATTATATAGAAAACGGAGAAAACAGTATATATTTAATAAATTCAAACAACAACATAATAACAGAAAATACTATAGAAAACAACAAAAATGGAATATATTTATGGACATCCATTAATAACACAATAAAAAACAATAATATTCAAAAAAACGATATATATGGAGTTTTTATCTCTTCATTTTCATCAGGAAACACAGTTTATCTAAATGATTTTTCAAATAATTATGGAAGCAATTCAAGAGATGATGGACACAATAATTGGGATTATGAAGAACTTGGCAACTACTGGGATGACTATAATGATTATGATACCAATAAAGACGGAATAGGAGACAACCCCTATCTAATATATGGAAGTGGAGGAAACCAGGATAATTTTCCACTTGGTGATTTTTTAAGTATCAGCCAACCTATTGCTTATATTGATTCAATTAGTCCAAATCCAGCACCAAAAGGACAAACAGTTAGTTTTATTGGACATGGAACAACACCTGATGGAATAATTGAGGTTTATGAGTGGAAAGTAGATAACATCTTTATCAGCGGTTCAGCATCTTTTTCAATATCAGCTTTATCATCAGGTACACATAGTATCAGCTTTAGAGTAAAAAACGATAAAGGAATTTGGTCAGAAAAAGTTTACAAAACCCTGAGTATCAATCCAAATCAAAAACCAATTGCCTTTATTTTAAAACCTTCAGGTTCAGCAGAATTTGGTACACCTATTAATTTCACTGGATACGGAGTTGATCCAGATGGAGAAATCAAAGCTTACTCTTGGCGTTCAATTCCAAGTTTTATTTCAAGTACAGATGCATCGTTTATAATATCTAATTTACCTATAAACAATTATACAATTTATTTCAAAGTAAAGGACAATGAAGGCGACTGGTCAACAGAAGTATCTAGCTTATTAACCATTTTACCAAATACAACAGCTTCAAATAATCCTCCTATTGCAAATGCAGATGGACCTTATTTTGGACTTGTAAATCAAAATATAACTTTTAATGGTTCATTAAGTTTTGATCCAAACCAAGAGGATATGCTTTTTTATTTTTGGGATTTTGGAGATGAAACAACTGGTGAAGGTGTAGTTATTGAACATATGTACAAGTCTGTTGGTAACTACAGCGTTGAACTAACACTTACAGATGAGCATGGAGCGCATTCTAAAAATAAAACATATGTTATAGTAAATCTAACAACAAATGATCAGGATGAAGAAAACAAAGGTATTCCTGGTTTTGAAATAATATTTGTTATTATTATAATGTTATTTATGGTAATTATAAGAAAAATAAATAATAAAAAAAGAAGATTTTAATCTATGGGTATCCACCGATTTTTAAACTTGGATCACCAAGTAAAACCCATTCTTCAACAGTTTTTCTATCAATTTCATCCGAATTTGGATTAAATGTTTGAATATACAGATTTATTGTCTGAGTATGAACAAGACCAAGACTTACATTCTGTGGATCAGTCTGTACACTGGTGTTGTAAACCTCAAAGAACCGAGATGTTATAAACCCGTCTTCACCATTGATACAACCTGTTCCAGCTACACCCCAACCAAGGCCTGTGTTTCCAATTGTTGCAATAGACCCACCGTTTCTTTGTCTAACAAGATTCCAACTCCAACATCGTCTGAGCCATGCTAGTTTTCCAAAAACATTTTCATCATCTATCCATGTGAAAAACTTAGAGCCCAGTTTAAGAACTCCTTTAATCATATTTACAAGAGCTACATCAAATTGACTGTTATGACAACCACCAACAACACAAATAGGTAGTTTATCCCTATTTTTTATGTTGTTCATTTCATCGTTCCATAAACCATCAATCCAACTTTCATTATCCTGAGGATGAGTGGACCAAACAATTGGACTACCATGACCTGCAAAAAACAAAAAGCCTGCGCCTCCTCCAACTGTATTTATTACATCTTTTGATGTTTTTAAATTTCCATTAGAAACCCATAATCTTGTGACATTAAAACCAAGTGTCTCCATAATCACTGCGGAATAGTTGTTTTCATATTCTCCTTCCATTATACCATCATAATAAGGAACAGTATCTCCACCAGCTACTATCATATCATTAAACCAAGCTTTGGAATAAGCCTTATTTTCATATTTTATAATTTTTCTAACAACAGTAAGCACTTCAGATAAAGACCTGCAGGCAAGCCGTCCGATATAAACATCTGGATATAAATCCATAACATCTTTACTGGTAACAGGCCAAGTCCAATACCAATAAGTTTCATTCCAGGTCCATTTCCATTCAGCAAGAATTCCATTTCCGTTTGAATCCCAATCATCAAACTCTAATTGCATACTTGTTGTGTTGTATTTATACACATCAGAGTAATATAGATCTGATACATATGACTCATTCCAACCGCTTTTATCCTCAAGGTTTGAAACTCTGGCAGGAACCGCCCATCTAAGACCAAGTCCAAGTCTACCACCAACTAGCAAAACATACGTTATATTCCATTGCTCAATTGCATCTTTTATAAAAAGTTTAATGTCTTCTTGTTTATCTCTACCTTTATATTTAAAATAAATTGATTCAGTTGTAACAATCTTAGTAGATACACCAACTTTATTTTTATGATTCTTAAGAGGTCTTACTCCAAATAAAAACTTTCTTGGAGTAATAATAACCATATCGTATTCAGATTCAGTTTGTAAAGACAAACTGCTAGGTTCATAAGTTATTTTTAAATCAGAGTCTTGTGTATAATAAACTGTGTTTTCACTAGGTGAATACCTAACAGGGTACATGCGTATTGTTAAAATAATAACACGTTGAGTACCATCAAGACCAACACCGATGTTGTATTCATAAGGCTTATCAGGATAAATATCAGAACTTAGATAGGTATTACTATCTTCAATTGTTTTTTGCTGATTGCTAATTTGACTAGTTGTTTCTAAAGAAATTAAAGGAACAGGTTTTGGTGCAGGTTTTATTTTACCTGAAATAATTTCTTTTTTAACATCAGAATAAGTAAATTCTACATCATATATTTTAGTTCCAATAGGAAACTTGTATGTTTTAACAAAAACCGGTAACATGGGTTTACCTGGATTGCTTATATATGTATTTGCTTCACTAAAATCAAGCACTAAGTATTCTCCTTCTGTTTTGATACTTAAATCCGTAAGGGAAACACTTTCTTTTTTTTCACAAATTATAATATTAGAGTCCTCTTCCTCTAAAGCAATAACATTTAAACTAGTAAAAACTAGTAAACCCAGCATTAATATACATAGGATTTTATTTTTCATACTCTCATAATCCCCATATTATTACATTACTATAATAATATTAATATTTAAAGTTTTGTTTACAATAATTATCTAAAAATCAATAGATAATTACTGTAAATAATATCATAGTTTAAACACCGCTTATGCCAGTATTATTTAGTAAATAATTTGAGCCTAGTAAACAATTAATTTCTGAAATAATTGCATAAATCTAAAGTTTCCAAGTCCTTGAATAAAATTGAATCTAATATTTTCAAAAATATCAAGTATCCTCAGAAATCTAAGCATGGGAACATGATTTGTTCTTGGGAAATACACATAGATGTTTGCTTCGTACTCATGACCTGCCTCATCATGTGCAACTGCTATTATATGTCTCCACTGCCACTTATCTACACTATAGTCACATAACCATTTATAGTTACCAGGTGGATCATCATCTTCAATCCTTGTAGGATTTTCATAAGGTGGTCCAACATCAAACTCCACATAATCTACACCAGAGCAATCATCTGTTGCTGTTGCTTGTACCCAGAAATTACCATGCATATTAACATTTCCTCTATCAGGTGGATCCCATATGGTAACATGCGGAGGTGCCTTATCGATTTTTATGTTTTGTGGCCCTTGCATAGATTCAGTGTTTCCTGCTTTGTCAACTGACCAATAATATAGATTCCAAGTCCCACACATAGTATTTGGATCGCCTGTAGCATTAAGTGGTATTTTTATACCAATTTCTTCATCATATTCTTGAACCGCTCCTGAATCTATTTTAAAATAGGTATGATTCACGCCTGATCCATATAGACCATCTGTTGCACTCAATTCAATTTTAACATTTCCAATGTACCAACCGTTAAGACCCGCAGGTCCCTCTATTTTGCTAATTTCTGTATCAGGTGGAGTTTGATCTAAACCAACGTAAATAACCTTCCATGAATCAAGTGTTGGTGTATATGATGGATTTGTACGAGTAAAAATTGCTTGTAGACGAATCGCTGGATGCAAAAGAGGATTAATACCAGATAAATCCTCACCATCACCAGCATTAGAAATCAAAATTGTTATTGGATTAACATCAAGTATATTAAAAACAACACTGCCGTCAAATTGTACATAAAACTCATGCCATGCAAGTAGATTAGCTGGATTAATTACTTTTGAAGTAACCTGTGCTGTTAAAGTTAGTTGTTTCTCTGTACCTATAGAATAAGTAACTTGTGAACCTGAAGGTATATTTAAATGCCAAATATTTGCATAAACAGAAGGATAACTATGACCTGCAATTCGCTTATCTTCCCAAGAAACAAATATTTGCCCTTCACCAAGTGCCATATTTGCCCAATCTGCATCAGCTGAATTACTAGCAGATAATTGAATATCACCTGTTACTACTTGTCCATTGGACAAAATAAGTTTACCAAAAATATCGCCGTTGTTATCAAATGAAACAAAAAAAGATGATGATAAATAATTAACAATATCTGTTCTTACGAAATTACCTGATTTGATTATAAAATTATTTATTATAGTGTTTCCTGCATAATCAACTATCCTACCCCAGGCATTACCCCACCAGTCTCCATCACTTATATCACCGTCATTCCAAGTAATTAGATATTGCTGTGTATCCTCAGAAAACTCTACACATGGAAAATTATAATCAGTATCAGCATTACCAGTCATAATTGTTATAGTTCCACCGATTTGATTTAAATTTTCATCAAAAAGTCCTGCTTTTATACTAAAAGGTCCATTATTTGAGGTTAATCCTTCCTCCCATACAATCATGTATTGTTCATGTGTTGGATCAAATGCAACCCATGGCTCACACTCAGAATTTGCAGTACTACAAATTGTTTTTTCAGAACCAACAGGATTACCATTTGTATCATAAAGCCTACCATAAATATTGTAATTATTTACACCGTTACGTCCATCTTCCCAAACAACACAAAAACGATTATTAACAGAATCAAACTGAACATTAGCATCCGCCTGACAATTAGCGGCAGTACAAATATCAATAACACTACCCAAACTACCTGTAGGAGTCACAGTTCTACCCTTAATGTCCATAGTACTTGGATCATTTGCACTACCAACACCATAGTGCTCCCATGCAACAAAGAATTTACCACCACCAAAATCAATAGAAGGATTCTCATTTCTATATTGCTGAATAGGATGATTATCTGAAAACACTACAAACTCCGAAACAACAACATTACCATTAACATCAAAAATTAAGCCTTTAATTTCCTGATATTTAATAATCGGAGTTCCTTGCTCCCAAGCAACAAAGAATCTGTTATTACCAAACGCAACATCTGGATCCCAACCTCCTGCATTAGCTGCATTAAAAGATATCTGAAAATCATTAAATTCTTTTGGTATCCAATTTGTAAAAACACTATAAAAATCACTTTGGTTTTGTGCACTAGGGTTACCATAAAACATATACATATTGCTTATTCCCTCTGGAATAACAGGAACCTTAATCCAAATAATTGCTTGAGTAGTATCCGAGCTTTCAATCCAGTAATTAAGCCATGATGTTGAACCTTCATGTTTAAAACGAATATCATCATAATCAGACTGCATCTCAGACTCATATCCAAGGGTTATTTTAACAGCATAGTTTGCAAGAGGTTGACCTGCGGTATTGGTTAACTGAATAGGTTTCATCCTACTCCAAGACGGATCAGTCCAAACAGAATATGTATTTTTCATCTGAATTACACCACTGACCAACTCATAATCATATGAATAATATGGATCTATATTTTCCTCTGTGTTAAATAGATCCTCCCAAGTAAAAAATGGATCATCCATTGATTGTGTATGCGGTGTTTGCGGATTTGTATTTTCTGAAATAGTAATGTTTTTATATTGTACAAATCCTTGTGCCGCTGACATAGCAAGTAAAGTAAGAATTAGAAAAATTATACAGCTTTTTCTAAATACATTATTTTTTATTTTTTTCATATTCTTCTTACCCCCTAAATAACTAAATTATTAATTATTAAATAATGTCATGCCACTGGTATTCCCATAGTAAATATACATGATCAATTGTTCCACCAACATAGTACTCTAACCACGCATGTGGTATCCAATGACCTGGTTCTCTATACCACTTTAACTTAAAGTAGAGGCTAGCATCTACAATCTTAATATCTGCACCGAATCTGTCCTTATAGGTTGCATTAAGTTGAATAGCTAAAATATTTGCAGTATTTGTATTGTCATTAATTGTGAAAAAACCATAATCTGTAGAGCTTGCCCCTTGTTGCCATGTCCAACTCACATCAAAATGAATGTTTTGTGAAATTACAACAAAACCGTGGAATTTAAAATCCTCAATTGCCTCATCTAAGTCAAAGTTTAGTTGAGCAGGCTCTGCTTGGAATAAATCAATTTCAAAACCACCTTGTTCACCAACAGACCAAGTACCAGTTAAATGAGTGTTTTTTCCTGTAAGAGCTATGTTTATATTGAAGTTTTCAAATAGACTCAAACTACCACTTAAATCTAAATCCTCAATCTTTAATTGAGGACCTGTTGTATCAAGATTCCAATCTGCTGAAAAATCATCTGCTGCAATAGAACCTGCAGCAATTGATAAAGAAGTACCAGAGGCTAGATTGCTAATTTCAAAAGCATTATCAAGTAAATCATCAGCAGTATCGAATCTGAAATATCCATCCTCAGCAATTTTTCCTTGCAAATCAATAAAACCATTACCTATTCTTAGTTGATTGCTAACTTGTAAATCATCAAAAGCCAAGGTAAGTTTTATTGGATCTTTTAAACCAGAGGAAGATGATCTTTGAGCACGCAAATGACCTTCTAATTCATTCCACCAAAATTGACCCAAACCATATGCATTACCTGGTATATTGAATATCTTAAGCAGTGGAGCTGCCATATTTGGAAGATAAAAGTTTGCCTCACCAAAATCTGAACTTGCTGTTCTTTCAGCTTTTGCATAGAAATAATTATTAGGATTAATAAAGAAATTATCCGGATCAGGATCTACATAAACTGTTCCTTCAATACTTGTTCTGCCGTGATTAGCAAAGCTTCCACTTGGAATCTGGAAAAAAACAGCATCAGGATCATTATCTGGGTCAGGTTTCGGATAATAAATATTAATATCACCAAGTGAACTGCTTAAATCATGTTGAGCATATCCTCTGGCATCAATCTGTAACATACTACCATTAACTATTTCTAGTAAAGCACCTGCTTCTATTTTACGTGAACTGGGAATATTTTTAACGCTAATCCAAGTAACATCTTTTTTGTTAGGATCAACCTTTGGATACAAAATCTTTACTTCTTCTAAATTACTATTCATAGTTAAACTTGCATAACCAACAGTTTCAACAAACAATAATTTATTCTGAGAAATATGGATATCTGTATCAAGATCCCATTTAAATTCTGCAGCTGAAGGTATTTTTTTAAGTTTAATATTTTGTTCAAACCATGGAGAACTCAGCTTAATTCCAACATTAAACTGATGGCTTGCAAAATAAACAAAGTTACCACCAATCGGATTTAAATCACCAATCATATTTAGATCAAAAGCCATGTATTTACCTGGTCCGATAAGCTCGTTTGGCATATTATCCAAGGATAAAGTAAGTGAAAATGTTGAATTTTCTTCTTCAGCGGTACTACCACCTTTTAAAAGATTTGAACTAAAAGTAATTTCTGTTGGATCACTTGAAGCACTATGATAATAAAAAAGAGTTTTACCGGATATTGGAATCATTTGTGTTATTACATAACAAGCTGGAGTAAAATTCATACAAAATTCTATGTTAAATACAGGAGCTGTTAAACCTTTTTTAAATACTTGAAAACCAAATAATACATCATTTGATGCCGTACCAATTATATCTGTGGGATTCATCTCATGTTGGAATATAACTGGCCTGAAAATATTATTTTTACCAACTGCAAAATTTTTTTCAAATTTTACAGGTATTTTCTGACCTGCAGGTGAACGATATCCAACTCTTGTAACAATATAGTCTTTTTCAGCAGCTAAAGTACCTATATTATTTTCTGGTTCAGTTTCAACAGGTTCTTTAGGAAGATTATTAACTAGCCTATCAACGAATTTGTTTAATAAAATAAAACCTGATAATTTTTGACTAAATCTTTCAAGTAAAATTCTAATAATACTTACTAAATTTTGTGAAACAACTTTTGATCTACTAACAAGTACATCAAGATTTATATGAAACTCTTGCCATACTTCAAGCTCTGCCGTTTGATCATCTAAGCAATCACCAATCTGCATGAAATCAAAAGCAGTTGCCCACGCTGGATGATTTTTTGTTCTACCATCTGGCATAATCTCATCAATGCCATATTTAAAGAAACCAAAACCTGTTTCAATTTCAGCCAGTAAATCCCCATCAACATCAAACTTAATAGGAGTTCTATATTTTGGATCCGAAAGTTTACCACGAATCATTTGTGGAGTGATTGAAACCTGTTTTTGGAAACTCTGACCCTTGTAAATCACATTTATCCATAAACCAAATATTTCATTACCTCCCAATACAGGTTGTGGATAAGACTGCTGTGTTTGTTTTGTGGATTTATATAATGATTCATCCATATTTAAATAGTCATCAACTGTAGATTTAATCGTATTCATAGTCTCAATTGATGATTGGGTTATTTTATTATCTTGATTTAATTTTTCATCTATTTCATTGGATGTCGAGACAATATTTTCCGAAGCAAAAACATTTGACACGCTAATACTTAGCATAAAAAATGCAATTAATATTACCACCTCTTTTTTCATATTAATTTCACCTCTTTCTCAACCCTATATATTATTAGTACTAAATGATATATTAAACTTTTGTTTGAATTTTTTTATTTTATATAGGGTTAATAGTAATTTTCTTTATATTGGTCATATATTTAATACTTTGTTATTGACTTTATATAAAGTATTAATAAATAACAATAAAGACTGTAAAATACTGTTATTTAAATTAAATCTTTGTAAAAATCTTTTAAATATGTTATTTTCTACTGAATTTCTGCTTTTTATTGTTAAATAATATAAGGTTGTCATACCACTTTCTGCATCATGAATATCTTTTACTTTTGCCTTTATTGAACCGAATTTCATATTTGTTGACCAAGTATGTTTAATAAGTATATGCTGGCTTGTTGGAAATGGCCCGATCCAATCAGAACTAGTACCATCACCCCAATCAATGAAATAATAAAGATCATCTTGATTTGAATCTGAAGCTACAAAATCAAATTCGTATTCAACATTTGGTCTGATAAAAACAAACAAATTCATTATTATACCTTCACAGTATATAGCTGGAGCATTTGGTGGAGTGTTTGTTTCTTCTTTGGTTTTAAACCACCAAATAGGTTCTTCTGTTGAGGCACCTTTATCATCCCAGGCAACCAACTTCCAATAATATGTGGTATTGTAATTCATCTGCCCAGGATCAAATGATGTTTCAGTTTGGTTATAAACAACTTGTAAAGGCGGGGTTGTTTCTCCAAAATAAACATCATAAGTAACTGGATCACCATCTGGATCATTACCCTGCCAAGATAAATCAGCATTAACATCAACACCTGTTGATTCATTAGCTGGGTTTCTACCCCAAATATTTGGCGGGGCATTTGCCTTTGTTGTAAAATCCCATATAGGACCGATGGTACTAGCACCATACTCATCATAAGCAACAATTTGCCAGTAATAAGTAGTTGAAAAATCAAGTGCACCAGGTGGATCAAAACTATTTACCGTTTGATTATCAGAAACCTTTGATGGTGGACTTGTTTTACCCAAAAACACATTATATGTTATATCATCACCATCAGGATCGCTACATGACCAAGTAAGTATAATATTTACACTAACTTCTGTGGCATGATTAGCAGGATTTGGAGTATCTGGTGTAGTTGGTGGACTATTTACTTTTGTTGTAAAACTCCATAAAGGACCAATTGTATAAGCACCTTGATTATCATATGCAACAATCTTCCAATAATAAGTAGTGGAAAAATCAAGATCACCAGGAGGATCATAAGTAGTTATAGTTTGATTATCAGAAACCTTTGGAGGAGTAGTTGTTGTACCAAAGAAAACATTGTAAGTAACCGGATCACCATCCGGATCTCCACCTATCCATGAAAGTACCGTATCTACTTGAACATTTGTTGCACCATTTGTAGGATTTGGACTACTTGGTATATTTGGTGGACTATTTGACTCTGTTGTGAAGTTCCATATAGGACCAGCAGAGGATTCTCCAAAACTATCCCACGCAACAATCTTCCAGTAATATAAAGTATTTTGATACATAGTTCCAGGATCATATGTTGTTATTGTATGACCATAAACCAAAATTGATGGTGGACTAGTTGTTCCAAAATAAATATCATAGGTTACTACATCCCCCGGATCAGGATCCCCCCCAGTCCAGGATA
>Ga0209427_10002698_pt1 | contig 20879 bp, 16 predicted proteins | sample DeeMarSWOR136_30_FD_187465 | JGI IMG/M metagenome (GOLD analysis project Ga0209427, IMG submission 187465) | Marine sediment microbial communities from White Oak River estuary, North Carolina - WOR-1-36_30 (SPAdes) (version 2) | ecosystem: Environmental > Aquatic > Marine > Intertidal zone >...
TGACCTCTTGCGTGTGAAGCAAGCGCTCTCACCACTGAGCTAACCGCCCTGAAGCGAAGCTATTTTAGCCCTCAAATCGCATGTTGTAAAGAGGGGCGCTTACGAGGCTGCTTCGACGTTAAGAGAGAACGAAGATAAAAACCTGCGGTAGCATCCGAGCAAACGTAAAATAGGGAGGAAACAGCATCAAGCGCGAATGCGCTGTAGCTCCTCAGGCTTGGTGCACCGCAACAGTGCTTCCTCTGTCGGAACCAAACCGGCCCTGACGAGGTCCTGCAATGCCTGGTCCATGGTCTGCATACCGTACTGCCTGCCGGTCTGTATATAGGTAATAAGCTGCTCAGTTCTGCCATCCCGGATGAGATTCCGTATGGCATCGGTAGCGATCAGTATTTCGAAGGCGGCGATTCTCCCCCTGCCGCCAACCCTCGGCAGGAGTGTCTGCGAAAGTACACCCTGCATCGTCAGAGAAAGCTGGAAACGGATCTGCGCCTGCTGGTGGGCGGGGAAGACGTCGATTATGCGGTCGATAGTCTGACCGGCGCTCACCGTGTGCAGCGTACTCAAGACCAAGTGCCCCGTCTCAGCGGCAGTGATTGCCGCGGACATCGTCTCCAAATCCCTCATCTCACCAACGAGGAGTACATCAGGGTCCTGTCGCAGCGTGTGTCGCAGGGCGGTGGCGAAAGACCTGGTGTCATCCCCGAGGTCACGCTGGGCAATCAGGCACTTCTCGTTACGGTACATGAACTCAATCGGGTCCTCAATGGTAATAATATTCTTAGATTCGGTCTTATTCAGATAGTTTATCATGGCAGCCAGAGTGGTTGATTTGCCGCTTCCTGCCGGGCCGGTTACCAATACCAGCCCCTTCTCTTTGGTCACCAAGGTCTTGCACACCGCTGGCAGCCCTAGCTCTTCAAGACTGGGCACCTGGAAAGGGATCTGCCGAATGGCGATGCTTATTGTACCCCGCTGGAAGTAGGCGCTGACCCTGAAACGAGCCAGCCCCGGGATACTGTATGCCAGGTCGAGTTCCAGTTCCCGATAGAACGTCTCCCGCTGGCTCTCCGTTGTAATAGCTTCAAGTGCTTCCTTCACAGACTGGGGCGTTACCGGAGGCAGGTCCTCCATCACCCTCAGATTGCCATCGATGCGAAGTACCGGCGGGCTCGGCACTCTCAGATGCAGGTCCGACGCCTCTCTCTCCACCTCTAATTTCAACAAATCGCTAATATCCATGATACTTACCTCATCTTATTTCTAAGACGAAAAGATACAGACCTGGTTCTTCCCGCTCCTCTTAGCATTATACATCGCTTCATCTACCCGCTGCAGCAGCAACGTCACATCAGACGCATGGTCCGGATACGACGCTATACCAACACTCACGCTCATCCCCACTTCACCTCCATTTATCACCGCTCGGTAGTCCTCTACCTGCGCCCTGATCCTCTCCCCTATCCTCGCCGCCGCCCTGCTGTCTGTCTCAGGCGCCAGTAACATGAACTCATCTCCACCCCATCGCGCCGCTATGTCTGATGCACGCGTGCTGCCCCCTATCATCTTCCCCAACCCCCTCAAAAACTCGTCTCCCTCATTATGACCATACCGGTCGTTTATCGTCTTCAGCCCATCCAGGTCCACCATCACCAGCGATAATGGCACCTTGCTCCTCTTCGACCGCGTGAACTCCCGCTCTATCTGCTCCATCAGATACCGCCGATTGTACAGCCCCGTCAACCCGTCCGTGGAGGCAAGCTCCACCGCCTGCCCGTAGAGCTGCGCATTGTCAACCGCCATCCCTACCTGGTTGGCTATGTTCACCAGCAACTGTATCTCACGCTCAGGAAACTTCCGCGGCTGATAGCTCCCTACTCCCATTATCCCCAGCATATTCTCCTTCGCTATGATCGGTACCGCAGCAAACGACTGCAGCCCCCTCGTCGCCTTACCCATCCCCTCAAGCTTGATATCCCCTCCGGCATCCTCCACCACCACCGGCTTCCCCGGAAAGGTTACCCTGTCAGCCTTCAGGCGTTCTATCTTCTTGATAATCTTAGCAGGCGCTCCCTTATGCGCCTTCAAAACCAGCTCCCCCGCTGCAATATCAATCAGGTATATCCCACCCATCTCCATGCCCATCACCTTCAGTATCCTCCCCAGCACGCTTTTCAGTAACTCCTCCAGGTTCAAAGTCTGGCTCACCGTGATACCGATATTGAACAGCGTCTCCAGTTCCCTGGTGTAATCCGCTATCTCCGCCTCTATCTGCTTCCGCTCGGTGATATCCATGAAAATCCCCAGCACTGAACGCTCCCCCCTACGGCGAATGGAGGTGACCCTGTCCAGAACCCAGATTATTTCCGAATCTTTTCTCACGAACCTGTATTCAAACGGTAAACTCCTCTTCCCCTTCAGACACTCTATCGCCTCAGCCCTGACTGCCTCTTTATCATCCGGGTAAACGTAATCCAGCGAATATGTCCCGATTAAATCCTTACTTGTATAGCCCGATATCTCTTCGAACAGGCGATTCACATACTGGAATTTCCCATCCTGCAAGAGGTAGATACCCATAGCCGCAGTCTCTAACATCCCCCTTGAGAGTTCCTCGCTCTCCTTCAGAGCCTGCTCAGCCCGCTTGCGCTCAGTGATGTCAATAAACGAGGAAATGGTTTGGATAGGATTTCCTTGACTGTCTTTCACCAGGGCAGTCAGCACCTGAAGGAAAACCTCACTGCCATCCCTATTCTTTGCGCTGAGTTCCCCTTCCCAAGACTGGTCACTCAACACCGCTGTTGCTATCTCTTTTACGGTATCTTCCGACACTACGTCCAACATCACCCAGTAAGGTTTCCCAATTAGCTCCTCTTTGCTGCCACCCCCCCATAAATCATGGCAAGCTTGATTCACATACGTTATTTTGCCCCCCATATCGGACATGGCAATAGCATTAATAGAATGCTCAACCGCGTTCTCTTTAAGAAGCAGCGACTCCTCCATCTGCTTGCGTTCGGTGGTCTCATAGGCTATGCCCAGACCAAGATAGTGGTCAGCACCCAACTCCAGGGGAATCCCAAGCGTCTCAACCCAGATTGTCTCCCCTGATTTGGTAACGAGACGGCATTCAAAGGAGTGCTCCATGTACCCTTTTTCCATAACACCTGCCATGGTTTGGAATGCCCTCGGCATATCATCGGGATGGATTAAGTCCTGGAAGGCTATCTTCCCTATGTCATCGCGAGTGTACCCCAGACGCTCCAGAGCATAATCATTGGCGTCCAGGAAAGCGCCTGTCTCATCGTTGATATAGACCATCTGGAGCTGGTTATCGAAGATAGCCCGGTACCTCTTCTCAGCCTCTCTCAGCGCTTCCTCCGCCTTCTTGCGCTCGGTGTCGTCCCTGATAACCGCGACGAAGGTCTTGGGATTGCCCTCAGCGTCTACTAGAACTGAAGCCGTAAAACTAAGGGGAATTACCTTGCCGTCTTTGGTAACAGCATCCATCTCAACGGGCTCGGCATAGCCGTTCTTCATAACCTGCTCAAAGAGCTTTGCGCCTTTTTCCAGATTCTCCGGGTCGCCGTACGTAGGCAATTCAAGAGCGGACTTTCCCACCAGTTCCTCGGCTTTGTAACCCATCATCCGCTCAAAGGCATTGTTGACATAGGTCACCATGGCATCCTTGTCGACCACCAGTATGCCGTCACGTAACCCGTCAAGAACTGTTGCCCTGAAAAGGCCTTCCTCCAACACCGCCGCTTCGGCTTGCTTGCGATCAGTAATATCGCGAAAATTAACAACTATACCGTTCACCGCCGGTTCATTAACGAGGTTCCTTCCTACAGCCTCAAGGTTTCGCCAGGAGCCATCTTTATGGCGACCACGTACCTCAACATGTACAGCAGAACCAGGCTTTTTCATCAATCCATCAAATATTTCGGCCATCGCTAGCACATCATCAGGGTGAACGAAATCAAATCCGCTCTCGCCAAGTCGTTCTTCCTGGGTCAGTCCCAGTATGTGCGCGAAAGACGGGCTTTCGTAAATCAATGTACCATTTTCATCCAACACCACAATGGCTTCCATGGCGTTTTCGATGAGGGCCTGAAAATATTCTGGCCTTTCCCACCTCTTATCCACAGCCACGCCAGCTCCAATATCCGGCTTATCAACCTTAGAAGAACGCCTGGCCTGCGCCTTCCGCTCTCCTGCAGGTTTTTTCACAGCCTTCTGACTTTTTTTCTTCCTTGAATCTTTTACCATGGCGTCATTCACCCCCCCCACCTCAGGCCTACAGGTAAAGCAAATAATATCAAAAATTCCAGACCCACGCAATACGTATGAGTATACAGATATCATAAAACATGGCTTTTAACGAAGGTAATAGTGCATCTCCAGCGCGTCAAATAATTAGCCGATGAATCTGTTCGCTATAATGCAGTCTCCTAGCAATCAGTCCAGTGGCGGCTTCCTTCGCGCCCAAGGAGATGCTTCCTCAAAAGCGGCAGCTGCCCTGAATACAGTCTCTTCATCATAAGGCTTCCCCGCTATTTGTAGCCCTACCGGCAAACCGTCCTCAGTCCATCCGGCGGGAACAGAAGCGGCTGGTCTGCCTGTCAGGTTGTAAACCAGAATGAAAGGAAGCCACTTCAGGAAACCCGCCGCATCTTCATAATCAACAGGAGGAGGAGGAAACGCTAGGGTTGGGGTTATTAGCAGGTCGTAATTCTGGAAGAACTTGCCTAGCTTGACCGCAAGCTCCTGTCTGTCGAACAAAGCCCTCGCGTAATCCACTGCCTTCATATCAGCACCAACGTACAGTATTGTAGATGTGACGGGGTCTAATTCACCCACTATTTCATCAGTTGGGCCAAACGGCGCCATAGCCGCTACCTGGTCAGCAACGATAATCTGTGAATAGAAGGTCTCTGGATTATCGAATCCTGGATTTGCCTCTTCCACCTCTGCACCCATCCGTGAGAACTCCTTCGCTGCCCTTTCACATATAGACAGCACCTCAGGATCTACTTCGGCATAACCCAGGTCAGGACTCCATGCGATTCTTAGCCCCTTTACGCCCCCCTTCAGAGATTCAGCGAAGCTTATGCTTGGTGCAGGAATAGAATACATGTCACCCCAGTGATCACCAGCCATGACATCGAGCATCAGGGCCGCATCTCCAACTGTTCGAGTAATAGGACCCTCGTGAGTCAATACGTCCATTCCATGGAAGACAGGGTATCGCGGAACACGCCCGAACTGCGGCTTGATGCCGAAGACGCCGCAGCAGCTTGAAGGTATGCGGATTGACCCTCCACCGTCGTTTCCCGCGGCCAGTGGCCCCAGACCGGAAGCCACAGCGGCAGCAGCGCCGCCACTGGAGCCACCCGGCGCCCTTCCCAAATTCCAGGGATTGCGCGTGATACCAAAAATCATGTTATCGGTCAGTATCTTCAGGCCGAACTCAGGCGTATTGGTCTTCCCCATCATGATGGCCCCTGCCTCTTTCAACCGCGTGACAAGAACAGCATCCTCCTCAGGAATGAAATCCTCCAGCAGTTTGCTACCCATGGTCGTACGCACATCCTTGGTGTAAATCAAATCCTTGATGGAGACCGGCACACCGTGGAGAGGCCCCAGCTTCTCATCTTTCATCAGGGCTTCCTCAGCCTGCTTAGCCTCGGCAAGGGCTGATTCCGCTGTCAGTGTTACATATGCATTTATCCTCGGGTTGACCGTCTCAATACGCTCAAGGATGGCATTGACAACCTCTACCGGCGAAAGCTTCTTCTCCCTGATTGCTCTGACTATATCCACAGCGCTCATCCAGCAAATATCTTGATTTCCCATGATATGCCTCCTCGCTAAGAACTCCGCATAATAGAAATGTTGCGTCCAGCAAGCCCCATTGTTGAAATAAGTAATGGGATTATATACCCCGAGAAGCAACGCTGGCTACTGTATCAGTGCCAGCAGAACGCCCCCTGCAACAGCTGCACCGATAGCCCCAGCCACGTTGGGCCCCATGGCATGCATGAGCAAGAAGTTGGACGGGTCTTCCTTCGCAGCCATGTTCTGAACTACGCGTGCCGCCATGGGCACCGCAGATACCCCGGCTGCACCTATCATTGGATTTACCTTCCCCTTGGAGAGAACGCACATCAGCTTGCCCAGGAGCACGCCTGCGGCAGTCGCTGTTACAAAGGCGACAATACCGAGACCGAAAACAGCTATCGTGCTCAGGGTAAAGAACTTATCCGCTATCATGGTAGAGCCGACGGTGATCCCCAGCAGGATTGTGACGATATTCATCAGCTCATTCTGGGCTGCTCCTGCCAGCCTCTCCACCACTCCACACTCCCTGAGCAGATTGCCGAACATAAACATCCCAATGAGCGGAACCGCTTTGGGAATAAACAGGCCACACAGAATAATAGTCACCACAGGGAAAATGATTTTAGTCCGCCGTGAGATCGGGCGAGGTGCGTAGGGCATCTTTATCATTCGCTCTTTCTTGGTGGTGAGCAGTTTTATAACAGGTGGCTGGATAATTGGAACAAGGGCCATGTAGGAATAGCAGGCCACCACAACAGCGGCAAAGGTGGTCTCGTGGGCGCCGATTTGCTGCATCTTGGCAGCGACGTAGATGGTTGTGGGACCCTCAGCGCCACCGATGATGGCTACAGAAGCGGCATCTTTGAGATTGAAATCGAAGCAATCCAGGTACCCCAGGGCAATGGTTCCAATCAATGCAACAAATACTCCGAATTGCGCGGCAGCTCCCAGGAGAAAGGTCCTCGGCCGAGCCAGCAGAGGCTCAAAATCCGTGAGTGCACCAAGCCCGAGGAACACAAGCAACGGTATCAGCCCGTTGAACAGCGCATACTCATAGAAATAGTACAGGAAACCGCCTGTTACCTCCCCTGTAGCCGGATTTACTGCCTCTCCCAATGGGAGGTTAGCCAGCATAATACCTATGCCTATGGGGACAAGAAGGAGGGGCTCCATTCGTTTACCAATGCCCAGATAAATAAGCACAACCGCGATAGCCAGCATACCGACCATCTGGGGGCTTATATCTTTAAAGCCAGCGACTATCTCAGTAATATTGCCTGTATCCATATCACGTTTCCATTAAGACGCAGCGCTAGCATCATGCCTCTCTATCTCTCCCACTCCAACCCCGCCGATACCAGTAACCGCCCTGTGTCAGGGGATATGCTGAACGCCAGCTACGCCCAACATCTAGCCTGCTCCTGGGAGCAATCCTTATTGGAGTAAACCTTCTCATAACCGGCAATCCTTCCCCACCAACAGCAGCCCAATAGCTCTCACCATTAACGACCACGGTTACCGGCAGCGACGAAAGTTCCCCCACCTCCACCTGATATTGAATGCCACCTATCACTAGAGGCCTATTCCCCAACTCTTTTCCACGCTCTTTCAGGTATGAGGCCAGCGCCAGTGCAACAGCAGCAACCTCAATATTATCCTCCGGGCCTGCTATCTGTTCGGCTGGTATTCCCCCCAGTGGTATCTCCTCCAGAACCTCCATTATCCCGTCTTCCGCCGACTCATCACGAAACAGGCGCTCTATGCCTACCATCAGGAACATTACAATGGTGAGGCTGACGAACACTGCCCCCATGCCGACGAGACTTATGAATAAACCCTCTACCATGAACACCTATCCCTGTTACTTCCTCACAATACAAGTTAACAAAGTACCATAAACACAGGGAGCAGTCAACGTAAGGAGCAGTGTCAGCAAAACACTCGCAGCAAGGAAAAACCAGTGCTATAATAACACATATCCATGTTTTCCCACCTTCACGTACACACTGAATACAGCCTCCTCGACGGCATGTGCCATATCCCACGCCTGATAAGCAGAGCGGGTGAGCTGGGAATGGACAGCCTTGCCATCACTGATCACGGTGTGCTTTATGGCATAATCACCTTCTATCGCGAAGCAAGGGAAGCGGGCATCAAACCCATTCTGGGTTGTGAGATTTATATCGCGCCCAATGGGAGACAGAGCAGGCTCCCCGCCGACAAGAATCCATATCATCTGGTCCTCCTGGCTAAAGATGAGACAGGGTACAACAATCTGCTTCAACTCGCTACCGCTGCACAACTCGAGGGATTCTACTACAAGCCCCGAGTGGATAAAGAACTTCTATCGAACCATAGTGAAGGCCTGATCGCCCTTTCATCCTGTCCCAATGGCGAACTGGGACGTTTCATTTTAGAGAGACGCCTTGAGGACGCAGAGAAAGCCGCTCTCTGGTACAAAGATGTATTCAGCGACTTTTATTTCGAAATCCAAGAACACGACATACCTGAGCTTGCCCAGATTAATAAAGAACTGGTGGGTCTCAGCCGAAAGCTACAAATCCCTCTCGTGGCAACGAACGACGTTCATTATGTAAACCATGATGACGCCTATGCCCATGACATTCTGCTCTGCATCCAGACCAATAACACTATTCATAACGAAAAGCGCCCTCGGATGGCGGATGATTCATTCTATCTGAAGAGCCCGCAGGAGATGGCTGAGCTTTTCGCCGAACTACCCGAAGCCCTGACCAACACCGAGCATATTGCCGAGTCATGCAATCTCAATCTCGACTTCGGTCGCCTGTACCTCCCTGAGGTCGACCTGCCACCGGGTAAAACAGCCTACGAATATCTTGCTGAACTCTCAAACAGAGGCCTAGCAACCCGCTATCCCGAGCCATCCACAGAGGTTCTACAACGGCTCAACTACGAACTGGATGTTATCAGAACGACCGAATTCGCCAACTACTTCCTGGTCATCTGGGATGTTATATCCTTTGCCCGGGAGCAAAATATCCTCTTCGGCGTTCGCGGCAGCGCCGCTGCCAGCATCGTACTCTACTGCCTTGGTATAACCGATATCGACCCGCTGTCTCACACACTGGTTTTCGAGCGCTTCCTTAACGTGGAGCGCAAGGAGATGCCGGACATCGACCTGGATTTCCAAGATGACCGCCGCGATGAAGTTATTGCCTACGTAGCTCATAAATACGGGCCCGACCGCGTAGCTCAGATTATTACCTTCGGCACGATGGGAGCCCGTGCAGTACTCAGAGACGTGGGGCGAGCGCTGGGATTGCCCTACGGCGACGTCGACCGTGTGGCAAGACAAATCCCCCCACTGTCAGCCAATATTGCAGAAGCCCTTGATACCAATGCCGAATTGCGCACCGGCTACCGGGATAACGCGACAATAAAACATCTCATTGACACTGCAACCAAGCTGGAGGGCATCGCCCGTCATGCCTCCACGCATGCCGCCGGATTGGTTATCTCCAAGGAACCCTTGCTCCACCATGTCCCCCTGCAAAGGCCCAGCAGGACAGACGAGCAAAGCGTCCACATGACCCAGTTCGCCATGGATGACATCGCCCAGATCGGGCTCCTGAAGATGGACTTTCTGGGATTAGCGAACCTGACCATCCTGGAAAAGGCGAAACAAACTGTTGCCGAAAAGCGCGGCATAGACATCGACCTGCATACTATACCTCTCGATGATAGCAAGACCTTTGAGCTACTCTCCTCAGGAGAAACAACAGGGGTATTCCAACTCGAGGGTGCGGTTATGCGCCGCTTTATCAAGGAACTCAAGCCCAGTTGCTTCGGCGATATCGCCGCCATGGTAGCGCTCTACCGGCCGGGACCAAAGCAACATATCCCCACCTTCATCAATGCAAAACACGGGCTGGAACCTATTCGTTTTCCCCACCCCACTCTCACCGAAATACTTCAGGAAACCTATGGCGTCATCGTATACCAGGACCAGGTACTTCTCATTGTTCAGGCATTCGCCGGCTATAGTCTCGGCGAGGCTGACATCGTTCGCAAGGCAATGGGGAAGAAGATCCCCGAGGTGATGAAAAAAGAGAAACAGCGCTTCCTCGCTGGAGCGAATAAAAAGGGGTTCTCCAAGGAACTTGCGGAACAAGTATGGGGCCTTATCGAACCCTTCGCTGGCTATGCATTCAATAAAGCACATAGCGTCAGCTATGCCATGATCGCTTATCAGACCGCCTATCTCAAGGCAAACTACCCTGCAGAATTCATGTCCGCACTCCTCACAACTAATGTTGGGCAGACGGAGAAGATAGCCTCAGCAATCGGTGAATGTCACCGCCTGGGTATAAAGGTGCTGCCGCCGGATGTGAATCGAAGTTACGAGAGCTTCACCATTGAGCAAGCTGAAGATGGTGCCACCGCTATCCGTTTCGGACTAGCAGCGATTAAAAACGTTGGCGCCGCTGCAATCAGACCGGTCATCTCAGTAAGGGAACAGGAGGGCCCTTTTGAATCGATCGATGACTTCTGCCGCCGTGCTGACCTACGAAACATGAACAAACGAGCGCTGGAAAGTCTGATAAAGGTAGGAGTTCTGGACTCTCTAGGTGCTCGCGGCACTCTATTGGCCGGGGTTGACCGTATACTATCGCTAGCACAAATGGAGCAGCGCCGCAAGGCCGTGGGGCAATCCACAATGCTTGACCTGTGGGGGCAAAGTGTAGAGACACCACTGCCTGGCCTAGAAATGCCTGAAGTTGAGACCTCTACCAGAGAAAAGCTGGCATGGGAGAAAGAACTGCTGGGGATATATCTTTCTGAACACCCCTTTACTTATGCCTCACAGCAGCTTGCCGACGAAGTCGACGCTTTCTGCGGCCATATCGGTGAGGAGATGGTGGGGCAAACAGTTATCACCGCAGGAATAGTGACCTCGGTGCGCCAGTTCTTTACAAAAGACCAGCGACCCGCAGTCAGTGCCGTTCTGGAGGACTTTGCGGGCAGCATCGAGGTTACAGCCTGGGCTGATGTCTACGAGCGTACGAAGGACCTATGGGTAGCAGGAAATACCCTCATTGTCAAAAGCAAGGTAAGGAAGCGGGGCGACCGCATCCAGCTTACCTGCCAAAACATTACCCTTTACCAGCCAAGCAAAGCCGAGGAACCTGTGGAGCAGCCTGTCGAGCAGCCTGCACAGCCGGAAGCGGCACTATCCCACGGCCGCCTTAAGATCAACCTGCCTACTTCTGAAGATACCGACGCAGATATCAACCGTCTGAGGGAACTGTTCGATATACTCAAGCAGTTCCCTGGAGAATACGCTGTCTATCTGTCTATCATCAGCAAAGAGGGCGTTACAAACCTATCACTGCCCCATTCTGCCCACTACTGCCCAGAACTTCATCAACACCTGATTAGCCTCATCAGCGAGCAGAATCTAACCGTAGAAGAAAGAGTGTATTAGCCTTAGTCACTCCTTCACAATCGACCTGCTTCCAGTTCCAGTAAGCGCCTCTTCAACCATAAACCGCCGCTGAAGCCTCCAAGACCGCCGTCGCTCGCCACCACTCGATGACAGGGCACGATAATTGGCAGCCTATTTCGAGCCAGTGCTCGTCCTACTGCACGGCATGCCTGCGGTTTACCAATCTGCCTCGCTAACCAACTATAGCTCTTAACCTCTCCGTATGAAATAGAACGAGTCTCTCCCCATACAGTTTCCTGAAAAGCGGTAGCTTCAGAAAAATCAAGCGTGTCCGGGAACGTGACCTTCTCGCCATCGAAGTATCGCTGCAGCCGCAAAGGGAGGTCCCCAAAAACAGAGCTATCCTCAACGGCGTCCCGAAATAGGCCTTCATTTCCATCAAGCACCGATTCTCGGTATGACCGCGGCAAAGTGAGAAAGCGAAGCCCTCTTTCAGTACCACCTACTACCATCCAACCAGCACTCGTCCTGATGATAGTATATCTAACACTCAAGCTAAGCTCCTGAGTTAAAGCTACTGCTTGAATATAATTCAAACAGCAGCAACTTGCAATCTGATGTATTCTAAGACGATTCTTCTGTTAGAGCTGTAGAATCGACTCTTATACATCAGCCCCTTCAGCTTAAAATCCACTTGTATTTTTAACCTAAATATGTTAAGGTAGGCGCGGATTGGCTGAGGAGGAGTTCACGTAAGTGGACGGAGGTGGTTGAATCGAGGAGCTATGGTATGGTGAGTGAGAGGGAAAAGGCGCTCGATTTAGCGATCAATCAGATCGAAAAGCAATTCGGCAAGGGCTCTATCATGAAGCTGGGGGAGGCACCCGCACGGGTCGCGGTAGATTTCATCTCCACCGGCTCACTCTCGTTAGATTTAGCCCTAGGCATCGGTGGTATCCCTCGAGGGCGGATCACCGAAATCTTTGGGCCTGAGGCAGCAGGCAAATCAACGCTTTGCCAGCATATCATCGCCGAGGCCCAAAAATATGGAGGGAAGGCGGCATACATAGATGTAGAACATGCCCTTGATCCTGCCTACGCCGCGACCTGCGGGGTTAACATAGAGGACCTGTGGATATCCCAGCCCGATACCGGCGAGCAAGCTCTTGAGATCACCGAGGCGCTCGTTCGCAGCGGGGCCATCGATGTGATAGCGATCGACAGTGTCGCAGCACTGGTGCCGAGGGCAGAGATCGAGGGTGAAATGGGAGACACCCATGTTGGATTGCAGGCGCGGCTCATGTCCCAAGCGTTGCGGAAACTGACAGCGTCCATAAGTAAATCCCGTACCGCTGTGGTATTCGTCAATCAGCTTAGGGAAAAGGTAGGCGTTTTCTTTGGCAATCCAGAGGTAACTCCCGGAGGAAGAGCCCTCAAATTCTACAGCTCACTAAGAATCGACCTCAGGCGAGTAGATAACATCAAGGTGGGAAATAAAGTAGTGGGCACCAGAATCAGGGCTAAGGTGGTCAAGAACAAGGTCGCTGCCCCCTTCAGGTCAGCCGAATTCGACATTATGTTCGATCGAGGTATCAGCAAGGAGGGCGAAATCCTCGACCTCGGAGTCGAGACAGGCATAGTTACCAAAACCGGAGCCTTCTATACCATGAATGATACACGGCTTGGACAGGGTCGAGAGAATGCCAAGGAATTCCTGCTGCAACAGCCAGAGATTGCTCAGGATATTGAGCGCCAGATTAGAGCAACTGCCAGCACACAAAAAGAATCCGTATCCTTCCCCACCCACCCCGCCAACGTTGAGCCAGAAACGGTAGGCTCAACAGAATAGCTCTGCCATTTACCTCTCCCGTCCCCTAACTCTGCGTCATCCTCCTTCCTCAGTTTACCAGTGCCTAGAGGAATTGGATGGACACAGTTACAGTCATTGGGACGCATAGAAAGCGCAGGGGATTTGTCAAAGTTATCCTGGACAGCGGCTCTGCTTTTAGTTTGAGCCTTACCGTGGCTGCCGATGTTGGGATTCAGAAAGGACAGACCTTTTCACTTCACGAGATCGAACAACTTAAGAGCACTGATACATTTCACCGCTCATTGAACAGAGCACTGAGACTATTAAGCGTACGTCCCAGAAGTGAAGCTGAACTTAAAAATCGATTAAATAGGCATGGCTTCGATGATGATACTGTACAGCGAGTGATCGCCAAGTTAAAGGAACAGGGCCTGGTCGATGACGCTGCATTCGCCCAGTTCTGGCAGGAGAACCGCGAGAACTTCAGGCCGCTCAGCCGCCGACTTATAGGATTGGAGTTGAAGCAGAAAGGTGTCGATCCGGAGACTATCGCTGAGGCTGTAGCAGAGGTCGACGACGAGTTAGGTGCCTATCGGGCAGCACAGAAAAAGGTGCGCTCGCTTGCAGGATTAGACTACCAAAGCTTTCGCAAGCGTCTGGGAGCCTTCCTGAAGCGGCGCGGATTTGATTATGAGCTGATAAACCGTACTATTGACCGCGTTTGGCAGGAGCAGAACACAAAGGAGCCGAACCAGCGGTAAAGAAAGGTCGTAAAAATGGTCGATGTTATCTATTTGATACCAATCATTATAGTAATGCTTCTTATCGGAGTGGCAGTTGGCTTCCTTATCCGTCACTTCATTATGGCTCGTCGATTACAGAAAGCCGAACAGGATGCTGCTAACATTCTCGATGAAGCAGTTACCAAGCAGAAGGAGATCCTCATTGAAGCCAAGGAGGAATCCTTGAAGATGAAGGCTGATGTTGAGTCTGAGATTCGCTCACGTCGTTCAGAACTCCACCGACAGGAAAGACGCATCTCTCAAAAAGAAGAGAATCTTGACCGCAAAATCGAGGCTCACGAGCGGCGAGAGCACAGCCTTACCGCCAAGGAAAACGAAGTGACTAAGTCTCTCGCTCAACTGGAGGAGTTCAAGAAAAAGCAGGTGCATCAGCTGGAGCTTATCTCAGGCATGTCCACAACCGAGGCTAAAGAGGTCCTGTTGACCACTGTAGAAGAGGAATGCCGTCAAGACCTGGCTCAGCGCATACGTGAAGTCGAAACCGAACTAAAGGAAGAGGCAGATCAAAAGGCGAGGGAGATCATTTCCTTCGCCATTCAGAGATGTGCCTCCGACGTAGCCTCCGAGGCCACGGTTTCCGTGGTCTCCCTGCCATCAGATGATATGAAGGGGCGCCTCATAGGTCGCGAAGGGCGCAATATCAGGGCGCTGGAGAATGCTACCGGAGTCGACCTCATCGTCGATGACACGCCCGAGGCGGTAACCATTTCATGCTTTGACCCGATCCGCCGTGAGATCGCCAGGTTGGCCCTGGAAAGGCTCATACTTGATGGTCGCATCCACCCCGCCCGGATTGAGGAGGTGGTCGCGAAAGCCAAAGATGAGGTAGCCGCCATCATCCAGACCGAAGGTGAGCAAGCAGCCTTCAAATCAGGGGTCGTTGGTCTCCATCCCGAGATAATCAAGATGCTGGGGCGCCTTAAGTACCGCTTCAGCTACGGACAGAACGTGCTCACACATAGTATCGAGGTAGCGCATCTTGCCGGGATGATAGCCTCGGAACTCGGGGCTGACATTAATATAGCTAAAACAGCAGGTCTGCTGCACGACATCGGTAAAGCAGCCGACCAGGAGACTGAGGGTCCCCATGCTGCTATCGGTGCCGACATAACGAAGAGACTGGGTAAATCCATTGAGGTATCAAAGGCTATTGCTGAGCATCACGGCGAGACAGACACTATGAGTGTATATGGTTTCATCGTTGCCGCCGCTGATGCTATCTCAAGCTCGAGGCCAGGAGCAAGACGGGAGTCCCTGGAGCAACACCTCAAGCGGCTTGAAGCGCTAGAAAACGTGGCATTAAGCTTCCCCGGCGTGGAAAAATCTTTCGCTATCCAGGCCGGCCGTGAGGTTCGCATTATGGTTAAGCCCCAGGATATCGATGACCTCAGCATAGTAAAACTGTCACGAGATATCGCGAAGAAGATAGAAGAAAGCCTCGAGTATCCGGGACAGATCAAGGTCACCGTCATTCGTGAGACACGGTCCGTGGACTATGCTAAATAAAAACTGCTCAATCGAGCGGAGGCCTATTGATACTATTAATGATAGGTGATGTGGTCGGCAGACCGGGCAGAAAGGCTGTCGCAGAGCTCTTGCCGAGGCTGCGCCAGGAGCATGAACTCGACCTCGTCATCGCTAACGGCGAAAACGCTGCCGGTGGCATAGGGATAACACCTGCAACCGCTGAGGAACTCTTTCAATCCGGCGTGGATGTCATCACCTCAGGAAATCACATCTGGCATCATAAAGAGATCATACCCCTGCTTGAATCCGAGCCACGTATCCTCCGCCCGCTGAATATGCCTCCCGGTGTTCCGGGTAATGGCTACATCATTACAGAGTGTGCCATGGTTGTTAACCTGTTAGGACGCGTCTTCATGGGGCATTTCGAATGCCCCTTCCGAGCTATGGACCAACTGCTCGAAGAGGTCAGCGACAAACCCCCTGTAATACTGGTCGATTTCCATGGAGAGGCTACAGCTGAGAAAATGGCCCTTGGCTGGTATCTAGATGGTCGCGTCAGTGCTGTGCTTGGAACCCATACCCACGTTGGAACCGTCGATACCAGGGTACTGCCCCGAGGTACCGCCTATGTAAGTGACGTAGGTATGGTTGGCGCCGCAGATTCAGTCATCGGCGATAATACCGAACTAGTAATCGAGCGGTTTCTCACGCAAATGCCACACCGCCTATCGGTAGGAAAAGGGAATCCCCTGTTCAACTCAATTCTGGTGGACATAGATAATGCGAGTGGCAGAGCGTCAAGCATCAGCCGTCTTGATTTAACGTTAGAGGAGAAATGAAGGCAGACCTTCACCTTCACACCACTGCCTCAGACGGAAGGCTGAGCCCACAGGAGATTGTTCGGAAAGCTTCGGAGTTAGGTCTAGACGTTATAGCAATTACCGACCACGACACTGTTGAAGGGATACAACCAGCCCTTGAGGCAGCGAGAGGCTGTCCTCATCTGGCAGTGATACCGGGAGTTGAGATAAGCACCAATATGCCACAGACCGAGGTGCATATTCTAGGCTACTTCATAGACCACACGTCCATCACCCTCAATGAATCTTTGAAAGAACTGCGAGATTCCCGATATAATCGGGGGCAAAAAATGGTAGCGAAGCTGTCAGAGATGGGCATTGATATCAAATGGGAAAGAGTGGTTGAACTGGCTAAAGGAGGAAATATCGGACGGCCCCATATTGCTCAAGCTATGCTGGAACGCGGCTACGTCACTTCCCTCAAAGAGGCCTTCACGAAATACATCGGTCGCAACGGCCCTGCCTATATCGAACGCAAGAAAGTCACGCCGGTTGAGGCTATTGATTTAATCCTGAAAACCAGTGGCTTACCATTCCTCGCTCATCCCGCAGATATAGAGAACCTCGAGCCCTTTGTCGCACAATTGAAACAAGCAGGCATTATGGGTCTCGAAGTGTACTATGCAAACTACTCACGAAGCACAATAGCTCATCTTCAAAATGTAGCCAGTCGGCATGGTCTCGCTACTTCCGGGGGCAGTGATTACCACGGCTTGGATAACGCCATTGGAGCCGACATCGGCAGTGTAGACCTGCCTCAAGAGGCAGTACAGCAAATGATCTCTCTGGCAGAGCAAAAAAGGATGGTGATCCCATGATGCTAAATTCAAGAGAAATTCAACAAATAATCCCCCACCGCTGGCCTTTTCTTATGGTTGATAAGATAACCGAGCTACAGGCTGGCGAGGGTGCAGTAGGAATAAAGAACGTTACAGGCGGAGAATTCTGCTTCCAGGGCCATTTCCCCGATTACCCTATCTTTCCCGGAGTCCTCATTATAGAAGCCTTAGCTCAAGTCGGCGCCGTAGCAGTATTGAGCGTTCCGGAGAACAAAGGTAAGATCATCCTCTTTGCCGGTGTCGACAACTTCCGTTTTAGAGAGCCCGTACTGCCCGGAGACAGCCTGCGTCTTGAGGTGAGGTTCACCAAGATGCGAGGCCCCATAGGCAAGGGTACCGGCAAGGCGACTGTGGAAGGTAAAACTGTTGCCGAAGGAGAATTGACCTTCGCTATCGCCAACCCGGAAAAAGGACAGGATAGACAACAGGGATGAGATGCTCGTTTCACCCCGATACCGAGACGGAGCTCAGGTGTGGCAAATGCGAGCGTCCTATATGCCCCAAGTGCGTGGTTCAGACTCCTGTTGGCGCGCGCTGCCCTGAATGTGCAGCCGTGAAGCGGCTGCCAGTATACCAGGTTTCTGCCGTTTTTTACCTGAGGGCAATTGCTGCCGGCTTAATCACCGCCTCAGCATTGGGCGCTCTATGGTCCTACATTCCCTTGTATGGCTACTTCTGGATAATTATTACCCTGGGGATTGGCTACGCCATAGGCGAAGCGGTGAGTCGCTCCGTCAATCGCAAGCGTGGCCCCGGTCTGCAGGCAATCGCAGGTACAAGCGTGGTTGTGAGCTATGTCGTCAGAGCACTCGTCGAGACAAGGCTCGTAGGTTTTTTAGATTCACTTGTCAGCGTATATGGACTAATCGCGCTCGTTATTGGTATAATCATTGCAATTAGCATTCTGCGGTGAAATTGACACTTCACAGTTAATATGTTAGCATCGTGCAGGAGTAGCAATTAGAATCGTTAGCTGGACACGGTTTCATAAAGGCAATAATAGTGGTCTTTTTCAATATTATCCGTTATTATTTAGACCGCGGAGGATATAGCCTTCATGCGGACAGAAATATTAATCCGTCTTATTGTCGGAGCAATCCTGGGGGTAGGGGGGTGGAGGCTAGGTATCTTTGTCGCTGAAAAGAGCGATGCTGCCACTGAGATGACGTGGGTTATTTCCCTCGCCATCGCATTTTTTGTCTGCGGCTTCCTCATGGCTCCCTATGTCACCATACGCCCCTGGCGCTGGGCCCGTAGAGGCGTACAGATCGTCCCCGAGTATACGCTTATTGCTGTAGCCCTCGGGCTTTCGTTCGCTCTGGTGATCACAGCCCTAGTCACCCTACCTCTGTCCATGCTTCCCGGCCGATGGGGTGATATATCCCCTATCATTGTTGGTGTCTTTTTAATTTGTATTATGATACCCGTTATGGCACTCCAGGGACCTGCCGTTTTGCAGTTCTTTTCCAGCGCTTTCCCCAGTCTCGCAAGGCCCAAGGAGAAAACGGGGGATATGCTCATCCTAGATACTAACGCCATTATTGACGGGCGAATCGCCGACATCGTGCAGACAGGCTTTATCAAGGGCACTATACTCATTCCCAAGTTCATCCTCAATGAACTCCACCTGATCGCTGATTCTACTGACTCATTGCGGCGCAATCGTGGGAAAAGGGGCCTAGATATGCTGACCAAGCTTCAAAAAGGTTCAGATATCCCGGTCCAGATCTCGGATATGGACTTCGATAATATCGCCCACATCGACGACAAGCTGGTAAAGTTAGCCAAAACGTTAAAGAGCCCGATTATAAGTAATGACACCAATCTGAATCGAGTTGCCATGCTTCAGGGGGTAAAGGTGCTCAACATCAACGAACTGGCTAACGCTGTCAAGCCTGTTATCCTGCCAGGCGAGGAAATGACCTTGCGCGTTGTTCAGGAGGGTAAAGAGCCGGGTCAGGGTGTTGGCTTTCTCGATGATGGTACCATGGTGGTAATTGAAGGAGGCCGCAGATATCTTGATACCGATATCGGTGTCTCCATCACAAGGGTACTGCAGACCGCTGCAGGTCGGATGATCTTCGCTCAAATCAAAGAAGCCCATAAGGAACCCCTCAATAATGAAAGAAGCCAGCAATAGAGTCGGTGCCATAATCGTCGCTGCTGGTACGAGCAGCCGAATGGGTGGCATTGACAAGGTCTTTGCTGAACTAGGGCAGGAACCATTGCTGGCAAAAGTGGTCACTATTTTCCAGAATTGCTCCTCTATCGATCAGATCGTCATCGTACTGGCAAAACGGAGCTTAAGGCGAGGGCAAAAGCTGGTAGAAAAGTACGGCTGGACCAAAGTGAGCTCCGTATGTCCTGGAGGCTCAAGACGTCAGGACTCAGTAAGAGAAGGGCTGCGCAGGCTTTCAGATTGCGCCTGGGTGGTAATCCACGATGGCGCCAGACCGTGTGTAACCATTGACCTTATCGAGAGAGGGCTCACTGCAGCCAGACAAAGCGGTGCCGCAATTGCCGGAGTACCGGTGAAAGATACCATCAAGGTTGTCTCCTCGCGTCGCCTCGTCCAGAAGACGCCAGCACGTCAGAGCCTTTGGGCTGCACAGACTCCCCAAGTGTTTCGCTACGACCTCATAACAGAGGCATATCGTCAGTTTGATACCGAGGCTACGGATGACGCCGCCATGGTGGAACGATTGGGTCATAAAGTCGAGGTCTACATGGGCTCCTATCAAAATATAAAAGTGACTACCCCAGAGGACCTAGCTATTGCCGAGTTTCTTCTCAGAAACGGTCAAAAAACATCATCTGGCTCCGGAGTATCATGCGTATCGGTATCGGCTACGATGCCCACAGGTTAACCAGCGGGCGCCCCCTAATCCTCGGTGGCGTAGAGATACCTTCGAATCTGGGGCTTGAGGGTTGGAGCGATGCTGATGTTGTGGTTCACGCTATCATAGATGCCTTGCTGGGCGCTGCCGCCCTGGGAGACATCGGAAGCCACTTCCCACCTGACGACCCTGCTTACAAGGATATCTCCAGCATCGTTCTGCTTCACCGCACCGTCGAGCTGCTCAGCGGACAGGGATGGCGTATCAATAATATCGATGCTACAATAATGGCAGAGCGCCCTCTTCTTAGCCCCTTTATTGACCAGATGAGGCAGAACATAAGCCAAGCCCTGTCCATCAGTAAAAGTCAGGTGTCTGTAAAAGCCTCAACAACGGAAGGATTAGGTTTCACTGGCAGAGAAGAGGGAATAGCTGCCTACTCTGCGGCACTGATAGAAGAAGCGTGATTAGAATATATAATACCCTCTCCGCCCAAAAGGAAGACTTCCTCCCTCACGGCGATACAGTAAAAATGTACGTCTGCGGTGTTACTCCCTATGCCTCCTGCCACCTGGGTCACGCTATGAGCTATATCATCTTCGACACCATCAGGCGTTACCTCGAGTTTCGTGGGTACACAGTTGAGTATATCCAGAACTTCACCGACATTGATGACAAGATCATCACACAGGCCAATGAGCAGGGCATCCCCGCCAAGGAACTCGCTGAAGGTTTTATCAACCAGTACTTCACCGACATGGACGTGCTCAATGTGAAACGGGCCAGCGTGTATCCCAGGGCTACCGAGGAAATCCCCAAGATTATAGAGATGGTTGAAGGACTTATACAAAAGGGACATGCCTATGAGGTAAATGGCGATGTTTATTTCCGGGTTGCGAGCGACCCCGACTACGGCAAGCTCAGCGGGCGTAATCTGGAAGACATGCTGGCAGGTGCGCGCATCGAAGTGGACGACGCCAAGGAGCACCCCCTG
>Ga0209427_10002700_pt1 | contig 20874 bp, 13 predicted proteins | sample DeeMarSWOR136_30_FD_187465 | JGI IMG/M metagenome (GOLD analysis project Ga0209427, IMG submission 187465) | Marine sediment microbial communities from White Oak River estuary, North Carolina - WOR-1-36_30 (SPAdes) (version 2) | ecosystem: Environmental > Aquatic > Marine > Intertidal zone >...
ATAAATTTTCATCCGCATCGCCACATTTTTTTGCAGATCAGCTTCATAGATGAAAGGAACTCCACTGGATTTAATCTGTTGAATTAATTTTTTTTTGATAAGAGGCTCGAAATCTCCTCCTATATCTTTGTCTCCACCAAGAGAGATGGCACCCGGCTGAACGGTAAAAATTTTCTCTCTCAGTAAAACTTCATAAATATATGATAAATTAAAACCAGGACTTGTTGCCCCATAAGAAGACGCGCCCACTGAAATGATAATAATGGGATGCAACTCCATAGCTTTTGCCGCTGCAAGTGATGCAATCATCAACGCAGGAAACGAGGCGGAACAACCGATGGCAATGGTATCACCTGCCGCAACTCCTGCTTCATGAAGCAGGTGAACAATAACAGCGGCAAAATTCGGATTGGTAGTAGTACGTTTTGCTTCAAGGTTGCCAAGTGTTGTGGCTAATTCGGTAAGTTGGGGACCTACTAAACCGGTATGGTTTGGATCTATGGCGCTTTCTATTTTGATATCAGATCTGTCGCAAAATTCACGAATAATTACAATTGCATTTTCCATAATTCGAGCGGCTCTAATCATTTCATCAGAATAAGTCAGTGTATTTTCTGGAGAAATAATTTGCAGTAAGATATAAGCTGCCAGGCTAACTATTCCAGTAGCTATAATTATTCTTTTCAGTTCAAGATTTTGATTTTGTAATGGAACAGTTCTTTTTATAAACGATAACATTGGCTACCTTACTTTTTGAATCCTTTAGAAGAACAAAGATTATGGAATTGTCATGAGGAAAACTTCATTCGCTTCGTCTATTGTATTTTTTTGGGGATTGGGATAGAATAAGTTATGTATTATAGTTACATAAGTATTTATTATTTTTAAGGTCGATAAAATGCGATTGAGAAAGTTATTTAATTTCATTCCATCGGTTCTGATTTAACAATTAATTGAAATAAACATTCTCCTGTTTCGCTTTCTTAGGATCGTGATAATAATACCCGACTCCATTTTTTACAACTTCAGCGTAACGTGGAATATGACTGACTTTAATCTCTTTATCAGAATTGCTCATTGAAAATTGATTCATAATTTCCAATACAACGGAACAATGCTGTCCAACTCGTTTTTCCATAGGCCAACCTGATTCATCATAAGGGACAAAAAGCTTCTTTTGTTTTGCCAGGTTTAACAGAAATGGATCTTTTCCGTTAAGTAACAAATCGACAATTTTTGGGCCAGTTGGTTGATCCAGGAAAGGCAAAGGTGCTTCCAATAAAAATGGCATGGTATCTGCAAAATCTCCAATTTCTCTGTGGGACAGTCCCCGAAAGCCTTGCGGAGATGGCTCGACATGATTTTCAAAGCCTTCCATTGCCATCACGGTTAAAGATGTCATGGTTGCGATTCGCATTGATTTTTCCGGAGCCACAATGCAGTTTGTCACCGGGAACATAGTCTCTGCGCCATGAATATCGATGGCAATATCTACCTTTTCTTTTCTCAGGAGTTCCATTGTTGCAAACGTCACACGCTCCATGAGCGGCCCATCCGGTCTACCAGGCCAAGTACGATTGGTATTTCTGACATCGAGATAAGACAAAAGTTGTCGATCAGGATAATGGACATAGACGTCAGGATCGGGCCATGAATCTAATGGAGCAGCATTTCGATTGCCATAGCGGAATTTTTTACTACCCCAACTGGTGGAAATTTCAAAGAATAGCGGATAACCATCTCCTGGTTTGGTGTTACGACTGCCGCTGTTATTAAATTGTGGAATAATAATCAGGGTGCCTTTTTCAACTACAGCGTTTTCTATGAAAACGAGAGTCGTCAGCAATGCAGCAGGTTCGTTGGAATGTGTATTTCCCATTATCAGCACCTTGCCACCTCGCTCTTTGCCTTCTAAAAAGAACACTTTTGTATCAGCCAATTTTCCTTTCAAGCTCGTACAATAATCGCTTAAATTGATAACTTTGGTAACTCCGGGACTTGCTACAATGGGGAGTTGGTAATGTCGATGTTGATAAAACTGCACACCTGAAATGATAATGGTTACAAAAATGATGATAATAAAGATTGATTTTATTGTCCAGTTGCCAGGCATATTTTTCTCCAATTATTTTATCAAATGTTTTTGCACTCCGCTATCTGGTAATTGGCGTCAACTTAAGCATTTTTTTAACACAGAGAACGTAAAATAGACGCAAAGAGCGCAGAGTGAGTAAGATTTTATCTCATCTCACAAATAAGACAAAAATTCCTTATAGTTGATCATTTGTTTTATCGAATCCGAAAAATTCTCAAAATCAGAGGAACTAAAACAATCAAATACAGCAACATTTTTTCCTTATCCTGCTTTTCACAAAAAAAATTCCAGATCAGCATAGCGGCGATAAAGGTGCTGATTAAGTAATATATGATCATTATGATGGTCATTGAATAGCTCCTTCAATAAGTTTGAAGTTGAAAGTAACCTCACTTTTTTACATACTCCACTGTACCAGAAAGCCCAACTTAGCACTAAAAATAATCATCAGAATCCCAACAATTGTGATGATAATCCAGGGCAACCACGTAGCTTTCAAAAACGACCAATAAGATTCTTGGTACTCCGACATCATTACACTCAGCCTTCCGATAAGAGCTGTCGGCGGTAGTCCATCGCCGAGCGGCCATAACAAAGTCAATCCGGCGATGACAACCGTCGCATGAAGTCCAATTGAATCCAGAAACCAGACTAAAGGAACTCCAATAATAGCTGCTGCTCCATAAGTTAATACGCCTTCTGATGCAGGAATAATAAAGATCAGCAAAACATAAAGTAATAACAGTGGGGTGCTGAGGACAGCATAAGAAATAAGTCCTCGTACACCAGTGACCGTCATAATCTGTTGCAAAGAGCCCACTATTGCCATAGTTGCCAGGAGTGGGAGCAACAGCATGACAGTATCTCTTGATAGAACCAAAATGTTGATCTTTTTAGGGCTGATCAGAAGCCCAACAATTGCAGCGATTGTAAATTCCAGTGGTAATCCCAGGATGGGAACGGTAAACGGCCAGATACGATAGACAATAACCAGACCGAAAAATACAAGGAAAGGTAACGCGACTCGCCACCAGCTCATCTTCTCAGGTACTTCAGGCATTTCCCTGAGAATGTCCTGCAGTTTTATTTGTTTTTCACTTTTCCAGCCAAGCAGCAGAATGGAAAATGTTCCAAGGATCAAAACAGGTATGCCGAGAGGAAGCTCAAAACCGACATAGGGGATCGCGGTTCCAGCGGAAATAATCATCGCCCAGATATTGACCGGCGGAGCAACGGCACTTAATCCGCCGATAATAAAAAGAATGGCTGCGACTTTTCTTTTTGGAATGCCCAGGTAGCCCAATGCCAGTGCACACGGCGCTCCAACCGTGAGAATTGACACACTTCCCGCCCCGGTCAGCGCACCGGGGATTAAAATCACAATCATTAACAGAAGTAAAGCAAAGATGCGTTTATTATAAAAAATTTTGATAATTCCTCGGACGACGTAATTCACTCCGCCCGATTCACTGATTATCGAGATAAAAATAGTCGCCGTAACAAAAACGAGAATTACATCCAGGTAAGTAAAAGTGCCTTCAACCAGATGCCTGGAGAGCTGACCAAGCGGCGGAGTTTTCACAAAGGTGCCAGCAATCCCACCGGCAACGGCGGCAGTCAACATACAAAGCTCGACCGATAATTTCCACCAGTTCGCCAGGGCATAAGCAACGATCATAATGAGAAGAATGATTCCGATTTGTAAATACATTTCTAATCCGATGAATGTGGTTTATGATATTAGTTTATTTTACCTTTTCTGTTTCGGTACCAAAAACCATCTTCATTATTTGCACGATATTCAATGCATATTTTACTTCTGCAAATGGAATGTTTTTTTCCTGGGAAATTTTGGTAAATCTTCCGTCTTTATTACTATCTTTTACAACGATAATATAATCCGCAAAATGCGCAACGGCATCAATCATTTTTTCATTGTCACTGCCTGGTGCACCTCGTTTGGATTCGCCACCTGCGTGAACAGCAATGATAAAAATCTTGTTCTTTTTGCAATGATCAATAATTTTCTTCAACCGTTTCACTTCGCTGTCGACCGTTAAGCCCGAAGCACCCATTCCTTTTAAACTGGCACCAATAGCGAAAACAACAGTTTTATAAGGCGTGCCCATTTTAAATTTTTCCAGATCGGTTTTTACCTCCACATGAAATCCTTCTTTGGATTTTGATCCGCCAAGTCCAACGCCTTCTTCTATCATCTCCACAGTCGGGACATCACAATAATCGAATTTCATCTTTGCCTGTTCCATGATGATGTTGAGTGTAGTCACGTCCGCGCTTTGTCCTGCAGAAGTCGTGAGGACAGGGAGTTGTGCTTTCGGAATATTTTCTTCTTCTGAAGCGATTGATAAAAGTGACAGAAAAAAACAACCCAAGAAAACCGATAATGCTAAAATTTTAATCAATTCTCTCATTTTAATGCTCCTTTAAAATTGATTCACTCCATTCTGTGAGAATTTGTCGCTCACAGAAATAGAAATCTCTAAGAATTTTAATTTTCAGGTGATTTTTATGAAAGTTCTGCTTCTGTTAGCCAAAAAGCTATTGCTCTTTTAGTTCGAGGTTAACCTTAGAAGGATTAATTACCCCAAAAACCAATTACCTAATTACCCAATGTACTAATCACCCGATTAAATTCAACCAAATCTATTCTTGCTTTTCTTCCGGTTGTGGTCTTAAATCATTATACTTCACCAGTTCGTTCAACCACCATTCAGGATATTCCAGAGGTTTTCTTTTTCTCTCTTTAACATCATAAATCCAGAGTTTGTTATATTTGACCAGCAATTGATCGCCCAATTCCCACCAAGCGTTGATCACTAAATTGGCGTTATTGTTACAATATTCAGTTAAATATTCTCTAGCCAGATCGGGAGATTCTTTATATAACTCCATGGCCTTCCTATCAATCTCAGCCGTCCGATCAACGGCGGATTTCTCCCATTTTCCCTGCGCTTTTCGGACATCCTGGATAGCGTAAGAATAAACCACCTGCGTATGGAAATCCACGTAATCAAAAGCCCATCTCGCTGACTTACGATTAAATTCCCAGTGATCACCGATTTCAAACGATCTGGGAATTTCTGTCACACCCTGATAAAACGGCATTGAACAGTGCGTATCCTGTGGACCAAAACCAAGCCAGAACAGTCCACCAATTGGATTCGGCAGCCAATCTCGACACTGGGTAATGATCACGTATTCGGCTCGATTGACGCCAATGCATCTTGGTGTATTATATTTTTTATCATCCAACTTAAAACCATACGGAATATAGTTGGGATTCTGGAATGGTCCACCCTGGATGCCTCGTGCCGTCCAAAACTGGGTTCCATCAAATTTATCCCGAAGCATGACCATGACGTCGTAAACAGAATATTTTTTCTCAGGTTTAATGGAAAAGGGGAAATTCATGTTCGGTGTATCAGCGCTGAATTTTTTGGAGGGTGCAACCAGGTCAAAGAATCGCCACATCCTGCCTCTCGAACCATTAGAGCTGGTGGCACTAAATTCACTGGGTGAATAGGCACGCTTCCAATTAAATGGCTTTTTACTATCAGGATCGTAGTAACCATTATCAACGGCATAAGAGATAACATTTTCTGATGCCATGAAATAATCTTTGTTGTTCAGGTCGATCTCTCCGATGCGGGATTCATTGGGACAAATACTAACGTGATCGTCAGGAACACGCTGCGCACACCAGACTGCGCCAGGTATGCCGCTTTCAGGCACCCACAGGGGACCCACGGGAAAAATTTCAAAAATCCAGGCTTCGTTTGGATCGGTCAAGGCTAACATTTCACCTGAATCTGTATGACCATAACCATATTTTGTCGCAAAATCACCCATAATCTGGATTGCCTCTCTGGCAGTTTTTGCTCGTTCCATAGCGATCATGGTAAGCGCGGTAATGTCAAATTTAGGAGCAGGTGTATTATTATCCATTTCCTTGCGATTCCCGATGGTTGATTCCCCAATAGCAACCTGGTTGTCATTCATGTATCCAAACGCTCCATGAAAATAACCGTAGGTATGAGGGACTTGTGGGATCTCAAGCCCATTGAAATTACTCTCAATGGCGTCCCATCTTAATCCCATATCTGGCGGCGTGGTTTTAAATTGATCGAACCAATAGATTTTTCGCATGTCACCCTCTTCATGATCTTTTGGAGGAACATAGCGCCACGTCCAGTCACAGACACCACAGTCGCAGGTGTGGGTGGAAATCACTGATCCATCGGTTGATGCTTTTTTCCCGACGATAACAACGGTACAGCCATCTACTCGAAAATCTACTGAAGTTGAATTACAGTTGTTACAGCTTTGAGAAGATGATTCTTGAATATTGATAAAACCAACAAGAATGATAAAAACTACAATTGCCAGAATGTTTCGCTTAAAGTGCATACATCCCTCCTGTTTAATTTTTTGAAAGATTCTGTTCTGATAGTATTACTATTATATTAAATTTTAACATTTAAAACAACTTTATTTTTTGATAATAAAAATTTTATATAATTTTTTCGTAACCAAAAAGATCAAATGATAGCTATTAAACTTATCATGAGACGGCAGACGTGAGAAGTGAGATCATAAACGAAATGTGCGTTTATGTTCAAGCCTCAATTTTTATGTTTGGTATTCCACTTTCAGACGCCTAATTACCTTATTACCAAATTACCTTATTACCTTTTTACCCAGTTACCCAATTCCCTCACTTACAATGGCAAACAAAGAATCCGTCCTAAAAAATACACAACCACAGTAACTGTAATAAGCGAAGCAGTTGTTACCATTACTCCCTGTCTTTCAAAATGATTTGCAATGAGACCAGGAATTACCCAACCAATAATTCTGAATTCAAGTGAAGCTGGAAAAATAGACGGCAAAAATTGAAGCCACAAAAATGTCCAAATTCCTCCGATTAAAATCATGAAAATAAATCTTCTTCTTCCGAATAAAATGAGATATTGTGATGCTAATTTAAAACATAAAATGGTCAAGAAAGCTGCAATCAATGTACCGACAATTCGAGCGGGGTGATCCATGAAAAGAACGATATAACTGGGAACAATGATTCCTCCGGGATAATAACCTGTGGTGCCAATATAAAGTAATGAAACAAGAAGACCTAAGAAAGAAATCTCATATCCCATATTCTTCACCAAGTTTATCCCAGTAATCAACCAGCAGCCTTCCTGTTCCACCTATATTCCCGAAACCGAATATTACTGATTGATCTCTAATATTAGAAAAAATTGCTTCTGTTATTTTTTCTACTGATTTATCTTTCAAGACATCCACCCATTTTAATTTTCTTTTGACTATCTTAGCATGTACTCCCAACACATAAATTCTGTTGAAATATTCAGAACCTCCATTTTTCAATGCTGCTATCCATTGCATGGTTCTATCTCCCCTATCAGATCGAAGACTCAATAAACCGATTAATTCTGTTGAAGCAGAAGGAATTATTTCTCTTATTTTCAGTATGACCTCGAATGTTGATTCAGGATCATTTGATGAAAATCCATTGACAAAATAACATGTTTTTTCACCTTTTTCAAGTCGATATTTTAAAATCTTAAATTGTCCAATGTCATACTTTGCTTTTCTGATTCCATTTAGTATAGTTTTTTCTCTGATACTAAAATGTTGCCCAAGAGCATATACAATATCAAGGTTTCCTAAAAAGTGCTTTGTTTTTAATTCAGGAGCAATCTCTAAAATAGCAGAAGAAATTTCTTCGCTTATCTCAATTAATTCTCGACCTTTATTTTTAATGGTGGTCAAAAAAATCGATCTAATTTCGTTCTTTGGTATAAACACTTTTGATTTCTCAGGAATATCAAGACTTATGACAGAAGAGATTTCATCTTTGGTTTTACCCATCGCATCAGTATGATCAAGGCGGACATTAGTAATAATGACTATATGTGGTTTTAGCAATTGACAGGATTCAATATAGTGATTCTCAGCATGGATACTCATTATTTCAGCGACAATGCAATCGACATTCATCGCTGCTGCTTTTTTTAATAATTTTTTTTGCTCAATGATAGATGGAACACCTTGTCGTGAGACTTCCCTCTCTTCTCCGTTAGGTAAAATGAATTTCGCCTCAGAACCAGTTGTTTTTGCCAGTACCCTTTTACCATCCTCTCTCAGAACCGACGATAACATTCGGACTACACTTGATTTTCCTCGGGTCCCTGTTACGCTAATTCTTAGTGGAATTGAATTTATCCAGCGATTTATTAAAATTCGCTCATATATCAAATAGAGCAAAAAAATTATAATTGTAAGAACTAATGTTAGCAAGCTTGATCTGCTATTTATAAAGGTGAATAGTCTTTACCGATTGAAAAAAATCAGTCTACTCTTCAGACTTTTGAACTTCTATTTCTGTCTCAAAATCATCAACTCTCGTTGAAAGCCTAATTTTATATTTACCAGGTTCTACATACTCAGGTTTGGTTTCTTTTTCCTGTTGTTCAACTTTCATTTTAAGATCCCATTCAGAAAAATTGAGTCCTTTATCTGACGATGCTTCCAATTCCCTTATAATTTTGTCTGACTCATCCAAAACTACTAATTGTACATCCTGCGATGTTTTCAAGAAATAAGTAATTTTTACAACTGGTGCAACATCTCCACTTCTTACAGTTTCACCTGGCAATTTTACTGGTTTGATTTCATAGAGGAGTACACCTCTGGCAAGGACTTTTTCGGTTAATTTTTGAATGTATCTTACATCCATCGCGTATGTGCCCCTACCGTGAGTGGCTGCGACGAGAATGTCATCCCGTGGATGAATAACCATATCATGAACGAATGTGGATGGAAAACTTTTCGAAAGCACATTCCATGTCGTGCCACCATCGATTGATACATAGGCACCGATGTCTGTTCCGACATAAAGGACATTTTTGTTTTTTGGATCTTCTCGGACGATGTTAATAGGTCCACAAGGGATATTGCCTGAAATGTCTTCCCAGTTCTTTCCATAATCAGTGGATTTCCATAAATAAACAGCGAAATCGTCATCCCGTTTGCCATTCTGGGACATGTAAACTGTCCCTTCATCATAAGCAGAGGAAACCAGTCTGGAAATCCATCTTTTGGGTAGGCCTTTTGAAATCTCTTCCCAGTGAAGGCCGTAATCTTTGGTCACATGAGCTCTGCCATCGTCCGTACCAACGTAGATTAATCCAAACTTCAACGGTGATTCTGAAATGGTGAAAATAGTTTGATAAGAAATATCACCCATTTTTTCAGGATCATTATATGTCAAATCAGGGCTTATCCTTTCCCATGTTTCACCCTGATCTAAAGATCGAAAAAGAAAATTCATTCCATGATAGATAATTCTTGGATTGTGAGGAGAAATGATGAATGGCGCCAGCCATTGACCCCGGAGTTTCGGCTCACCTTCCTCTGCCTTGGGAACAATTCGCTTTCTCTCATTTGTATTTAAATCTGTCCTTGAAAGCGTACCGTAAAAACCTGCTGAATAAACTATGTTTGGATCAAAGGGATCAATGGCATGGTTGCTGCCCTCACCGCCTGGTGCATTTTGCCATTCGACAGCAGGAATTCGATCTCTCCCTTGACTGAGATCAACTATTCCCCGACGGCTGCCATGATCCTGGATAGAACCATACACATAAAATGGTTCATTCAAATCGTACATGACGTTAAAGAACTGTACCAGCGGAAGATTTCTGTAAAATGTCCTCCAGTTTTCACCGCCATTATAAGAGATCGCTACACCGCCATCGTTCACATTAACCAGATAATCAGAATTGTTAGGATCGATCCACAAGCCGTGATGATCGCCATGCATACCTTCTAATTTTCTAAATGTCTTCCCGCCATCTTCTGAAATATTCAATGCCAAACCCATCACATAGATTTTGTTTTCATCATTGGGATCAACTCGAATCTGACCGAACACCCAACCGTAAGTCGCAGAGAGCCGAATCATGTAGTCTGTGGTATCACTAACCTGCTTCCAATTTTTGCCCCCATTATCTGATCGAAAAACTGTAGCGCCTTTAATAATGGGACCTTTGGGACGTCCGTAAGAATCGGTCTCTCCCTCCTCTGGTTGTTTAAACGATTCATAATTATCAATAAAAGCATAGGTCACATTGGATTTTGATTTACAGAGATCAATGCCAATTCTCCCCCGATATTTTGGCTCCGGAAGACCATTATTGATCGGCTCCCAGCTTTCACCACCATCGGTTGTTTTATAAATTCCACTTCCATTGTAACCGTTTTCGTTTCTGGGATCATTCCATTTCTTCCGAATTCTCTGCCAGGTTGCTGCATAAAGTGTGCTCGGATCAGATGGATCCATTACCAAATCTATAGCTCCTGTCTTTTTATTGACATAAAAAACCTTTTTCCAGGTCGTTCCACCATCTGTCGTTTTGTAAACACCCCGCTCCTCATTATCTGTCCATTCGTGTCCCGATGCTGCAACATAAACAATATTGGGATTTTCCGGATGGATGACGATTCGGGGGATCGTATGCGTGTTCGCCAGTCCCATGTATTGCCAGGTTTTTCCTGCATCAGTGGATTTATAAACACCAGTGCCGACCATGGAACTGCGAAAAATATTGGCTTCTCCTGTTCCAATCCAAATAATATTCGGATTAGATGGAGCAAGTGTTACATCACCAATCGAAGTGGATGGCGCATGTTCGAAAACAGGCTCCCAGGTTGTCCCTTCATTGACTGTTTTCCAAACCCCGCCCGACGCGCCTGCCACGTAAATGGTATAGTTTTTCCCTTTTGGCGCAACGACCTCCACATCTGTCATTCTCCCACTGACATTGGTGGGACCTAAAAATTGCCAGGGCAAATTTTTGAACAGCGAAGTTTCTTTCATCGTCACGTGTTTTTCGTACAAAACTATTCGCTGCTGTGCCTCCACAGTCCCTTTTTTCTTTGCAGCGACAGCATTGATTGTAAAAAAGCAAGTAATTAAAAACAAAAAAATGACAATGGAGATAATTGACTCCCTTACTTTGTTAGAAAAAATCATTTTTTAACCTCTATTTTGTTTTTAGTATATGGATTTATGGTTGATTGGTTGATTCTGTAAATGGGTTATTAGGTAATTACCCTATTACCCAGTTATCGAGTTACCTAATTACCCAATCACCCAACTACCAAATCACCTAAAATTCAGCGAATCCCGATCAGCCATCTCCACAACCGCCAGAAACACGAGCTGCGCTAGGTCTTCCAAAATTTCAGGTGTAATTGTCGAGATATCATCTTTTGGTGTGTGATAATACGATTTCGATCCATAAGCAGAAAACGAAATCGTTGGAATATCCTCCCACATAAACAGAGCCGCATCCAATCTCGGTCGGGCAAGGTTGGAAAAATAGGGCGTTTTAATAAACCGATGAATGAATTTGTCATTGGTAGATTTAAAAAATTCCCATAATGCTGGAAAATTTTTTGCTGCTAAAGCTGTTAGTTTATCACCGCAGCCGACTCCATCCATGTTGATCAGACAGACTGTCTTTTCCAAGGGAAATTTGGGATGATCAAGATAAAATTGTGATCCAACCACAGCCTGTTCCTCAGCGCCGAAACAATTGAACATAATCGATCGTTTGGGTGGTTCTGACAATTTTGTCAATGCCTCTGCCACCCCTAGCATAACCGCGACTGCCGAAGCATTGTCATTCGCCCCAGGCATAATTTCATAACACCTGCCCAGGTGATCCAGATGTCCGCCGAGGATGATGACTTCATTTTTCAATTCAGGATCACTTCCCTCTAATATCCCTATTACATTCGATCCAATCCCCTCGGGATGATGTTCAGTGACATTTTTAATGGTGACGACTTTATTCGTATTGAAGGACTGCGATCTTAAATTTTCTTTGATTTTATTGAGGACGTCATGATATTTTCGCCCAGTGCCAGCAAAAATGTCTGCTACAACCGAATCCCCCACATGGCTATAAATAAAACTTGCATCATAAGCATTATTTGGATTGCCGATGGGACCATAATTATAAAGCATCCCTTTCGCACCATGCTTCACTGCATTTTCCAGCTTGTATTGATGAAACGAATAGGGTCGCCATTTTTTGAACAGCTCGGCATCTTTGTCAGGTGAGACAGGGACTTCCCGTTCCATCATTACAATCTTGCCTTTGACATCGACACCTTTATAGTCATCATAATTTAATTCGGAAGCAGTAACCCCATAACCGACATAAACCACTTCTGCTGTTACTTCTCCTGAGCCAGAAGTCGAGCCAGGAATAAATTCATCTTCATAGCGGTAATACTTTTTTATGATAGAATTTTTGTAAGGAATATGAAGATGGAGTTCACAACCTGGAAAAACAAGGGCATAAGGGATGGGAAATTCCTGAAAAAAGGTGCTATCATCCCCGCCTGGCTTGATTCCCCATTCATGAAATTTTGTCGCCACCCATTCGGCCGCGAGGTCGTAGCCTTCAGTGCCCGTCAGCCTGCCTTCATAATAATCGGATGAAAGTTCGGCAACATATTCGTAAAGATCATGGCTGGAAATCGAATGTAAAATTTCCAGCAGTTTTTCGTCGGATGATTGATTTTGAGCGAATAAGCTGATAGCGATTAGCAGATAGCCGATAGCTAAAAAATAAGTAAAGAACCTTTTATATTTCATTTTTTCCTTTCCTTTATTTTTTCCCAACGAATGATAAGACAACAACGGTTTATTTGATTTAAAATCTATCCATTGAAGTTTTATGATCAATTAGAAAAATTATAAATCTTTATCTTCTGTTTTCTACTGATACCAGAAAATATCCGAATGTTTCAGTTAAATTTTATTATCTGTTGGGTTGTTTCTAGCCATTGGTGATTAATTTTTCCCCCTCGATTCTATCACTTCACCCGCATGTGCCTCTGCTGAAACGCCCATACCCCAATCCCAAAATAGATAACAGTTAAAATAACCAAACCAATAATTTCAGGCAAAACATCCTCCATTCCCATATCCATTATCAATACTTTTTTCAACGCCGAAATCGCGTGGGTCGGTGACATCAATCCCTGGAAGGAGATCGGATAACCTGCAATAGTCAACAGCGCTTTACCTTCCATTGGAAAAGCAGCCCCAGTAAAAAACATAAATAGCAATAGCGGAAAATTTCCGACGATCAAGATTTCGTTGGTTGATTTCGTAAAAGCTGTTAGGATTAAGCTGAATGCAATGATCGAAATGCATGTCAAAACAACGATGAATGCGGCAATTGTCAATGAGCCAGTAAAATCAAATCCCAGCCAGACAGCCACGACTAACGTCAATACGACGGAGATGACGCCAACTAAAACCTGGACAAAGCTGACGCCAGAGAGAAATTCAAACCCTGTAATTTTAGAAAGCTTGAGCCTGATCATGGTTTTATTTTCGACCTCTGTGACGATGGCAATGGAAGCAGAAAACATCAACATGATAACCGAAAGAATTAATAAACCAGGCACATACAGATCAAACTCATCAATTTTGCCCGATATTCCTAGGCTGGTTTCATTCACTCTGATTGGCCGCACCTTTTGAGTCGCCTCAAAAACATATTCGGTAACCATCTCATTTGCCCAGACCGCACTGATCATGTAATTCACATTGGTTAAATCGCCAATAAATTCAATTTGAATGCTTCTTTCATTACTTGAATCAATTAAATTCAGAATCCGCTCGGAAAAATCTTCAGAGATGACGACCAGTGCATCCGCTTTTCGATTTTTCAGCTTGTTCATAGCCTCGGTGCGATTATTTGCTGTTTTAATTTTTAGCGGAATACCAAAGGTGTCGCTGACCACAGTTTTCATCTTTTCAATCAACAAAGTGCCATGATTGATTGACTGCGATTCATAAACAAATCCTTTATCCTGGTTGAAAATCAACAAGTCATACTGCGGCTTTGAAGCTTCATTGATCAGATAATAGATAGCGACAAAGAACGGCGCCATGGAGACGGTGAGGATCAAAATCCAGAAATGGCGGAGCTGTTCTTTGAGACTTTTAATTATAATACTTAGTAGCTTCATCAATGTTCTTTTTCCTTTTAAATATCCAAATAGCAAATCTCAAATATCAAATAAATCACAAATCCAAAATCACGATGTCCAAAACTGGTTAGGCGCTTATAGCGCAACATCGATCAGTTTATTATCGATAATTAGTTGTTGTTATTTATTGAATTTTCAACTCAACGCAGAGGCGCAGAGCCCGCAGAGAAAAAAATCCTCTGCTAAACTCTGCGATCTTTGCGCCTCTGCGTTAAATTATGATCATTACGCCCCGAAAGGGCAATTTTTTTAGGGCGAAGTCCCTAAAGACGCAAAGTACCTAAAAAGTCAATTTCTTGCCTGAAGATCAGAAATATTTTAGACACAAAAACGGAACAGGACACAAAAAAAAGATTTTTTGAATTTGCAAATATTACTCTCTCAACTTTCTCCCTGTCAGATGAATGAAAACATCTTCCAGCGTATTCTCCCGCATTTTTATTTCTTTTATTTTGAAATCCAGTTCTTTAATTCTATTGGTGATCTCCGATACCAGTTCAATCAAATTTTTTGCCTTGATAATGAGAACATTCCCAGTAGCATTGACTTGATCACATATTTGTGACAGACTGGCAATAACCTGATTTATTTGTTCTGTCTCAATCGTATCCAACTGAATTTCCAGAATATCTCCTTCGCCTATGGTTTTTTTTAGATTGGCAGGGGTGTTCAGTAACAATAACTTGCCATGATCAATAATTGCCACCCGATCAGCTAAGCGATCAGCTTCATCCATATTGTGCGTGGTGAGGATGATGGTTTTCGCCTGCGCCAGCGTTTTGATGAAATTCCTGACCAGAATTCGGCTCTGCGGATCCAGTCCCACTTCAGGCTCATCCAGGATCAATATTTCAGGATCGTGAATTAGCGCCAGGCAAATATTCAATCGCCGTTTCATTCCCCCCGATAATTTTGCTGCCAGCACGTTTGATTTTTCTGTCAAACCCATCATTTCCAGCAATTCTTTTGAACGACCTCTGGCTGATTTTCTGGCAATGCCATACATCTCACCCATGAAGGTTAATTGCTCAAGACAGGTCAACTTTTGCCAGAAAATACTCTCCTGGGGGCAAATGCCGATATGGGTTTTGATTTGATTTTTATTTTTAATCTTGTTTCCTAAAATGACGATTTCACCCGCAGTAGCAGGAGATAGCCCGCAGATCATATTTATAGTAGTTGTCTTGCCCGCTCCATTAGGACCCAGAAAGCCAAACACTTCATTTTTATAGATGTTGAAGGATAGTCCATCAACCGCAGTGAAATTGCCAAATTTCTTGGTCAGATTGGAGATTTCGATGATTATATTATCGGTGTTCATTTTGTTTTGATTTATTAAAATTTTTGATATAAAATTGTAGAGACGATTCATGAATCGTCTCTACAATTTTTATTCTATTACCTGATTACCCAATTGTCTAATCCCCCAATTTTGCCACGCTATAATAAACCGCATTAAACAAAAACCGAAACGTGCCATGCGACTGCCCCCGATACTGGGCAGGAAATCCGATCAAAATAATTTTTCCCTTTCCGTACGGCACATCCACAATGGCACTTTTGTTGAAAAGATACTTCTCTCCGTTGATCCAGCCGCTCAACAGGGGATTTTCATTGGGATATTTTACCACACTGGTTCCCTGTTTCACATCAAAGGCAGGACTTCGGCGGAAGAATATCGCAGCTTCGTTTTCGTAACCATAAGCAATGGGATGATCGGTTTTGTTCAGCACTTTGAGAATCGAGCCTGGCACAAAGAATTCCCTGCAATTGATCTCAGTGACACTGTTTTTGACATCTAACTTAAATCGCTTGATGGCAAAATCGGCTGAGGAATTTAACGTGATCATCGTTCCTCCCTGCTCAATAAACTCCTTAATATTTTTCACGCCTTCCTGACCGATGCCATCGCAATACTCTGGTGGCATAGTCTGTTTTGAATTTCCGTTGACAATGCTTCTATCGTCCATATCTGCAAAAAGAAGGACATCAAATTTTTGATTGAGCTTTCCGCTTCGAATATCGTTATCGAATAGACTTTGAAAAGGAAACTCAAATTGTTCCAGCACCCATCTGGTCCAGCCTTCATCCATCGAGCCAGTCCAGCTTCTATAGAGACCAAGCCGAACGGGCTTCAATTCATAGACTTTAATTGCTGGTTTAGCTTTTAAGGCTTCAAAATGAACATAAAGGTCTTTTATAGTTGAATCCAGATCATTAACCAGCCCCTTTCTATTCTTCACAATTATTGTCCCTGGTTGATATTTCTTTTTGTTACTCTCGAATGATTCGGCTGCCCAGTAAAGTTGATAATTCTTTTTCAACAGACGATTCAGGACAATCATATCATCATTTGTCTTATATCCCCAGGTATAACAGAAAGCATGTTCCGCATGATTCACTTTACCCATCAACTTTTCAATTTTGTCCAATTTTGACAGTTCAGTTTCAAAAGGTTCATTAATTTGAACGACCTTCACACCCATTAACAACGGCAGGGTATGCGCCACCACATCATAAGGAGTTTTGAGCGGCCCATCTTGTGATTCCCTGATTTCAGGATAGACCTGGTTTTCCAGCAGGGCTTTGGCATAACCGCCGAATGGCTGTGCCAGGTAAATGATATAATCTCCTGCGGGAAAATTCTGTCCACCTGCTACAAAATCTGCTTTTGCCTGGTGAACTTCGACATTACCCAGTTGCAGCGTTTGCATCATCTTAATCGCAGTAGCAAGGTCTTTTTGTTCAGATGGGATTATAAATGCAAACGGCGGTTCGGTGCGTTCGATCGCTTTTTTATGGATTCGGTAAAAATTCCTCACGTAATTTTCTCGAAGACGAGCCGCATTGGTCAGGGCAGCTTTTGCTGCGGAATAATCATAAGCGACAATATCTGCCAGTGACCATTCCCCGCCTTGCCATGGCAAGGGCATTTTCACTGATGGCTCTCTGGCACTGCTCGATAAGTCTTCAAATTTGATATTGATTGGAGTAGCAATCTGCACACTGGCAGCTTCGGTCAGGATTCGGATGCCGCCATGGTAATGATGATAGGCTCGGGCTGGTGTCCAGGCATCGAATCCCTGGCTGTGCATCACGCCACCTTTCCCCTCGGCAGTCAATTCGGTGGCGATAAACGTCCCCATCATCGCCACCTGCTGGCGGATAATCGGATCGACATTGGGCTCATAGGGATCAACATACGGTGGGACAAACAATCTTGCGCCACGGCTGCCCATCTGGTGCATATCCACTACCACCTGGGGATGCCAGGCATTATGTACTTTGATCGTCAACTGCGATTCAATCTGGGTGAACATGTACCAGTCCCGATTATTATCATGCCCGACATACTTATGATAAAGCCAGGGCATTCTGCCGCCCTCGTATTCTGTGCCAAGATATTTTTTGTACCAATCAACCACCATCTGGATACCATCGGGATTGTGCATGGGAATGAGCAGTAAAATGACATTATCCAATATTTCTCGTGTGGTTGGATCATTTTTTGTGGCGAGATCGTAAGCCAACTGCATGGACATCTGGCACGCACCGATCTCGGTGGCATGAATGGAGCAATTGATCATGACAATGGTTTTTCCGTCAGCGATCATTTGCTCCGCTTCCTCATCGGTTATTTTTCGAGGATCGGATAATAGCTGTTGAAATTCACGGTATTTTTCCAGGTTTTGATGATTGTCAACTGAACTGATATAGGCGACAATGAATGGATTTCCTTCGGTGGTTTTGCCGACTTCTTCAACGGAAATTCGGTCACTTGTTGCATCAATTTGTTTAAAATAATCGATGATCTGATGCATATCAGCCAATTTTTTTGCTGTCCCGACTTTGAAACCAAGAAAGTCTTCGGGGGATTGGATTTGGGCTGAGGCAAGCTGGAACAGAATCAGAATTGATAGAAATGAAATAGTAAATTTAAATCTTTTCATCAATAATTCCTTTAATTTTTCAATTTGAATTCAGATTGAACGAACGCTAAAATTTTAATTTCAAAAAGTGACATTCGAGACCAACTCTTTTTCTGTCTGTTGAAAATTTTAAAAAGTGAAATGTGAGACGGCAGATGTGAAACGTGAAAAGACAGATGTGAGATGTTTAAAAACACTTTTCACAATTCACTATTCACCTTTCACTCATTCAACTTCAACACCTTCCCCGCTAATTCCCCCGTATATTTCCCTCTATCAATCGCCACTTTGCCATTGACCAACAAATACTCCACCCCTTCACTATAACAGTGCGGATTGGAAATGGAAGTCTCAGTTTTTAACTTCTTCAAATTAATGATCGCGATATCTGCCAAATATCCCTCTTTAATCCAGCCACGATCATCCCAATTCATAATTCTCGCAGCCAGTGATGTCTGCGAACGAATGACATGGGCTAGCGAAACGGCTTTCCTTTCCAGCGTATATTTTTTGATTTTATGAAGAAATGTTGAATAGGACCGAATATGTGGCAGTCCAATCCCGAAGAACGGTGCAGCCCCATCGCTGCCTGTTGTAACCCAATCTTTCTTCATGGCAAACTCAATATCTTCCTCACACATCTTCATAGGGATGGCAAGGGCATCCATTAAAGCCAATTCGATTGCAGCGCCCTCCTCGGATTTGCCCATCATCGTAGCCACCTGTTTCAAAGATTTTCCTTCGAACTTTTTTTTAACGCACCTGGCAATAATGATAAATTCAGGCGGGACCGAATCATTGACGTATTCTTTGACCTCTGCCAGAATCGTTTCAGCTTCATCAAGGTCCTTCAATCGCTCGGTAAACAGGTAACGCTCCATTTCATTCGTTGGACCTCTTAATTCACGAAAGGATACGATTTCACTCGAAACCATGCTTACCAATTCTTTTCGGGGAAGATTTTCCAGAAACGGGTTTAGATGCTCGGAGATGAGAAAATTCGGATTCACACTATTATACAGCTCGATCAACTGTGAATCTTGAAGATAGCCGAAAATCTCATCGACCTCTTCCCGATCCAATAAACCGCCTGATGGTTTTCCGATCCAGGTTCTTCTCGGCACGAGGCTGATGTAGGGATAATTATTTGAAAATCGATAAGGATACTGGTCAGCCGTTACTTTTATGCCACGAGCCTGGGCAGCTTCGATCATTTGGCAGGCATCTTTGACCTTGCCCCAATTGTTGTAGCCAATGGCTTTAAAATGAGAGATATGCACAGGAGCACCAGTCTCTTGTCCGATCTCAATTGCTTCTTTGACAGCATCCAGCAGTTGATCCGATTCGCCACGAATGTGAGAATGATAGATTCCTCCATAAGGGACAATTTCTTTGACTAATTCGATGATCTCATCCGTTTTCGCATATCGTCCAGGCGTATAGATCAATCCCGTCGAAAGCCCATAAGCTCCCTGTTCCATCGCTTCTTTGACCAGGGCTTTCATCTGCTCAAGTTCGTCTACAGTTGGGTCCCTGTCTTCTACGCCCATCACCAATCTACGAACACTGCCATGCCCGACCAACAGCGCTGCATTGGGACCGATCCCCTCTTCAGTCCATCGTTTCATCTGGTCTTCAGCTTTCTCAAATAGAGGCCAGGCACTTCCCCCACATTGCCCGACAACTACCGTGGTTACACCCTGCTTCAAATAATTCAGACATGCCCTGTTTTCAGGATAAAACATTCCCCGATCCACATGGGTGTGCATATCGATAAAGCCTGGCGCCACGATCAGTCCTTTGGCGTCGATCACCCGCTGGGCAGTTCCAGTGATTGATTTAGCAACCTTCACGATCTGGTTATTTTTAACAGCAATATCGGCTTTTAATGGGGGCTTGAGTGAACCGTCATAAATTTTGCCTTTTTTGATGAGAATGTCGTAATCGTAGGCTTTTTCAGATTGAGCGAATAAATTGAAAATAAGGAATATAATGCTTGCCCATAAAAACAACAGTTTTTTAAAATAGTTCTGTTTCATAATTCCTCCATTTACGAAGTGAAGTACTGGAGTGATGGATTAATTCGGCCTCCATTAATCCAATACTCCATTACCATTCTAACACTCCAATAATCTACTACTCCATAACGCTAACCCAATCATTCCTTCCGATAAATCGGAAAGGTATCCTTTGGAATATTCTTGTACGGCAGAGTTGATAAATCCGCAGGTCCCCAGCCAGGTGCATCGACTTCAAAAATAGCGCCTGCGATGCCTGTCTCGTGATAGCCCCTGCGAAAGTGAACACGGGATTTTAGGACGACAATATCCAGAGTTTTAAAATCAATTCCAACTGGACGGAAAATAGTTGTGTCAGTTACCTGCATTAGTTGCGGGGTAAGAATAACATGATTATTCTCTCCGAAACCAATTACGGCAATTTTGTCCCTGCCAGTTTCACTCAGAAATTCAACCTTACCATTTACTTTTACAGGATTTCCTGCATACTTATCGGAATACCCACCCAAATTGATGCTGATCTGATCGCCGACCTTTGCCTCAGATTCAATTTTTTCAATCGCCTTTTCATCCCGCAGTGTGGCGATGCAGAAATTCTTTGTGCCCTGTTTAATTAGCTCTTCTAAAATGTGTGTGGAACCGCCTGTCCTGTCGCTGTGGTCGGCGATTACCACTGGTGTTTTCCCCTGCCTGACCGCTTCAATCGCCA
>Ga0209427_10002701_pt1 | contig 20870 bp, 20 predicted proteins | sample DeeMarSWOR136_30_FD_187465 | JGI IMG/M metagenome (GOLD analysis project Ga0209427, IMG submission 187465) | Marine sediment microbial communities from White Oak River estuary, North Carolina - WOR-1-36_30 (SPAdes) (version 2) | ecosystem: Environmental > Aquatic > Marine > Intertidal zone >...
AAGAAAATAAATATATTTATGGGAAAAAATTAAAAAGTATTGAGTTATTAACTATCTATTGAATTGAAGGGGGAATATATATTAAAAAAATATTAAACAAAAAAGTTGAAGCATTTATAATTACAACATTTTTTTTCGGAATGCTTGCTATTCCTATGGTAACTTCTTATGAAAATTTTGAACAGACCATAAACAAAGACAATAATTTAGAAAAATATAGTGAAACATTTGAATTCTCAGTACCAGAAATACTTGATTGTGGAGAATTTGTCTCAATTATTGTAGACGAAGCCTCATATTACACTCGATTAATAGGGCAACCAATGCTACCATATAAATCATGTGTTTTTACTTTTCCGTTAGGTACCTATATCGATAATGTAGATATAACATGTTCAACTCCGCAGAAAATCCAATTGAAAAACCCTGTTAAAAATGCCCCTCCACTAAATTGGTATAACTCTAAGAGCAAACCAAGTGATAATATAGTTACTTCAAGTGATTATAGAATATCACAAAAATGGTTTGACTATAACTTGGGCGGTGGTATTGACAATGGAAAACATGTTACCTTTCTTTCTGTTCATATTTATCCAGTATTTTATGATCAGGAGAAATTAACTCTTGAATATATAAATCAGATTAACATAGATATAATCTATGAACCATCGGAACCAATTACAAAGGAAGACACATATACTTTTGTAATTATTGCACCTAATAACTTTCTATCACCTTTAAACCGTTTGGTTGAACATAAAACTGAAAATGGACTTACCACAAAACTTGTTTCACTTGATGAAATTTATAGTGGAGAATTCTTCCCTGTTGAAGGTTATGACGAACCGGAGCAGATAAAATACTTTATAAAAAACTGTGTTGAACAATGGGGAACAGATTACATCCTCCTCGTCGGAAGCATTTACAAGCTTCCTATGAGAATTGCATTGTTTAGTAGTATGGAAATACTAACAGATATGTACTATGCAGATCTTTATTTTGATGATGGCACATTCTGTAGTTGGGATTCAAACGGTAATCACATTTATGGAGAATATTGGCATAATGATCAAAAAGATACTGTTGATCTCTATGCTGATGTATACATTGGAAGGATTCCATGTCAAAATCTTTTTGAGGTTTATTTTACAGTAAATAAAATAATAAATTATGAATCTGAATCTCATGATGGATGGTGGGATAAGATTATTCTTCTCGGAGGCGACACCTTCCCGGGTTGGGGTGTTTTTGAAGGTGAGGTAACTAATCAATGCATAGCAAATGAACTACCTGATTTAAATCATGTAAAACTTTGGACATCTAAAGGAACATTTACAATTGAAAATATAAATGAAGAGATTAACAAAGGAGCCAGATTTTTAGAATATTCTGGTCATGGATATGAATTTGGTATGGGAACATCTCCACCAAACGATCAAAATCGGATCAATTATTATACATATGATCTTCTCACCCTGCATAACTCACACAAACTTCCAGTAGTATTTTTTGATGCATGCCTTACAGCAAAACTTGATTTTGTTCTTGGAGATCTACTTGGGTTTTATGGTTTTCTAAAATTACCTCTACCAGTTTATGCATGGTACTGGATAAAAAAGATTGGGGGAGGAGCAATAGCAACAATTGGAGCTACAGAAGTTGCATTTAGCTATGTCGATAATACTGGGCCACAGGGAGGAGCAGGATACCTAAGTCTGCATTTTTTTGAGGGATTTGAAAGCTGTGAAACTGTCGCAGAGATGCTTGTTTATTCACAAAACGATTACATAAATAACCTTTGGAAAGACCACTGGACAATAGAACAATTTACTCTTTTAGGCGATCCAACTCTAAAGGTAGGTGGTAGCATTGAATAATACATATAAAATTTTAGGTGCTGTGTTTGTTTTTCTTATTTTAATTTCCACTGCTGCTGTTAGTACACCCTTACTAAAGGATAGACAAATCAATTCATATTCAAAAAATATAGTTCACCACACATCTATAATCAAGGATGGATGGCCACAAATATACAATGGTAAATCCGAGGACTTTGCATTAAATATGGTAATAGATTCAAAGGACAATGTAATTGTTACAGGTTATTCAGCCCAGGGATCATATGCCAATACCTATACGATTAAATACGATAGTTCAGGTAACGAGCTGTGGAATGCTTCATATGACAGTGGTACGCACGACGTTGGTTTCTTTTTAGCAGTTGACAGTAATGATAACATTTTTGTCCTTGGATATTTTGGTAAACTTCCTATATCAGATGGTGACTGCTTTATTATTAAATATTCTTCAGATGGAGTTGAGCAATGGAATTATACCTTTGCATTTGATGAATGTGACTATCCTGGAGGAATTGCTATTGATAATTATGATAATATAATAATTACTGGTGGTAGCGGTGACTGGCAGTCAAACATGTATTACTGGACAATAAAATTTGATGAAAACTGCATTGAACAATGGAATCATACATTCCACGAAAGTTCAATTGACATAGGTCTTGGTGTTGCAGTTGATTCCGAAAATAATATTATTACAACTGGTATATCAGCAGTCCCTTTCGCTGATTACGTTTTTTTAATTAAATACTCAGAAGATGGAAGCGTAATATGGGAGAAGAGAAGACCAGGTAATGAGCCTTGGGATATAGCAATAGACTCCAAAGACAGCATGATTGTAACTGGTACTGGTTATAATGGTCAAACATTGACAATGTTTACAATAAAATGTGACAAGGAAGGAACCTTACTCTGGACTGCTGAATATGATTCAGGAGTTTATGATGGAGGCAGAAGCGTTGCCGTTGATTCAAATGACAATATTATCGTTGGTGGATTCAGTGGTTATTCCCAGGATGATCATTTCGAGCATTGTGCTTTGGTATACAATCAGGATGGCAACGAACTCTGCATGAAACGTGAAGGTATAGAGGGATACATATATGGCGTGGCTGTTGATAGTTCAGATTCTGTTTATATTACAGGTGCTATTGAGGAAGGAATTTATGGGTATTACACTACAAAGTATACAGACTTGATACCACCAGATATTAAATTCAAAAAACCAAAGGATCAGTTCCTTCACATACTAGGCGTTCCAATATTACCACTTCCAAAGAGAACAATTGCAATTGGTAAATTAAATATAATACTTCATTCAGAGGACCCAGCAGATATAGAATATATTGAGCTTTACATAGATAACCAACTAAAAGAAACATTTACCAATACTCCTTATGAGTGGAAATGGGATAACAGTACCTTTGGCATGCATTCAATTAAGGCTATTGCTTATGATATTAGCGGATGTGCTTATCGATCAGAGATCTCTATATTCAAAATCTTCTAAAAATCCCTATCTTTTATAAAGATTTCAATTTATAGCGATCTTTCTGATTGAAAAATGCAATGGATGAGTATCCAGAATAAACCTTTGCAGAATGTTTTGCCCATTTTGGAATAAAAAATCTTTCCCCTTTTTTATAGGTCTTTTTATTTCCTTCAACTATCAAATCAACCTTTCCTTCAACAACAATCTCCCATTGACTTTCATGAAAATGTTCAGGTAAATCAACATCTTTTTCAAATTCCATAAAAATAATTTGATGATTTTCTCCTTGAGAAAGAAATGCTTTAACTCCTTCTAAAGGAATATCAGCCTCAGGTAGATTTCTTATAGGTTTTGGAAAAATATCATTCATAGTCTTCAACCTCTCAATATAAAACAGAGTTAATTTTTTAAAAATTTGTATTTAAAAAATTAATTCAGAGATTTTTTAAAATGTAACTAGATTATAGGGGTTATATTATGTTAAAAATAAGGATTGCAAAAATAGATGATTTAGAAGAAATTACTGAAATATACAACCAGGCAATTCTAAAAACAGTAGCAACTTTTGATACAGAAGAAAAAACTATGGATAAGCAAAAAATTTGGTTTAAAGAACATGGGGAAAAAAATCCAATAATTGTTGCAGAAGAAGATGGTAATATTTTAGGATGGGCAGCTTTAAGTAAATATTCAACCAGACTTGCTTATTCAGATACCGCTGAAATATCATTATATGTAAAAGAGGAATATAGAGGACAAGGGATTGGGAAAAAACTGATAAAAAGGATAATCCAAGAAGGAAAAAAAGCAAGCCTTCATGTTGTAATTGCAAGAATTACAGAAGGAAATGAGAAAAGTGTTAATCTTCATAAAATGGTGGGTTTCAAGCATGTTGGAATTATGAAGGAAGTTGGTATGAAGTTTGGAAAACGTTTAGATGTATATTTAATGCAAAAGATATATTAAAATAATTGAATTAAAAATTTTAATAAACGATTTTTGTATTGCGCTTTAAAATTATCGTGAAATTATAAAACGGTTTAATTGGCAATTGAGTCTTGGAATAACTTTAGTTGTTTTTTCAGCAATAGTTTATTTTGCTCACTATATAATTTTTAGGGACCCGCATCACATATTTATCTATCTTATAGGTGACATTGCCTTTGTTTTTATTGAAGTACTACTTGTTACACTTGTAATTCATAGTTTACTAACAATGAGGGAGAAGCGGGAAAAGCTTGAAAAACTAAATATGCTGATTGGTACATTTTTCAGTGAGGTTGGTATAAAACTATTGGTTTATTTTTCAGATAGTGACCCTAATCTTGGTAGAATCAAAAATGATCTGATAGTTGAATCAGATTGGTCAAATGAAGAATTTGAGGAAGTAAGTAAAAAACTGAGAACATATATTTATGATATTAAAATTAAAGATATAGATATTCCAAATCTGCAGAATTTTTTAATTAAAAAAAGTGACTTTCTTATTCGTCTACTTGAAAACCCTAATCTGCTAGAGCATGAGTCATTTACAGAACTATTGAGAGCTGTCTTTCATTTGGATGAGGAATTAAGAAGCAGGAAAAACATAAATAATCTTACTGAAAATGATTTAAATCACATTGCTGGTGACCTAAAAAGAGTCTATGGTTTACTTGTTAACCGATGGCTTGATTATATGCATTATCTAAAAAATAATTATCCATATCTTTTCTCACTTGCTATGAGGCTAAATCCTTTTGATGAAACAGCAACTCCGGAGGTAAAATAAAACCAGGTTAATTAACAATCTTTTTATGCTTGATTCTATTTCTAATTTTACAATTGTTAATGTGGGAGGTATATTTTATGAGCCCAGAAAAAAAAGGAAAAGTTGAAGATGCTGCAGAAAAAACTGGAAAATTAGTTGGAAAAGGCGTTAAAAAAGGTTGGGGCGCTGTAAAAGGTTTTGGAAAAGGAATGAAGGGCGCAGTGAAAGATAAGAAAAAGAAGTAGTAAATAATTTTAAAAAATTTATTTTAATATTTTCTTTGGAGGAATAATTTTGAATATTGATGAAATTGTTGATATCTTGAAAATCAAAATTCCATTTACAGATATCACCCTATTTAGCTTGATTTCAGCAATAATTGTTATTGTAGTAGGTTATATTGTTGCAGTAATTGTAAGTCGGTATATCTACAAAGCAATGCTAAAAGCAAAAATGGCAAAAATTTTGGCAATATTTACAGGTAGAGTTGTTAAAATTTTACTAATTATTTTTGTAGTTGCAATTGGAATTGGCTTTTTAGGTGTTGATGTTGGAGCAGCACTTATCAGTGTATCTGTTGTTTCTGGATTTGTACTGGGTTTTGCGTTCCAGGAAACACTTGGAAATCTAGCAGCAGGATTTATGATAGCAATAACTAAACCATTTAGAGTCGGCGATTATGTTGAAATTGCAGGCCAATCAGGATCAGTTAATGATGTGGGTGCAAGTATAACCACAATGACTACAGTTGATAACAAAAGAGTTATTATTCCAAACTCAAAGATCTGGGGGAATCCAATAGTAAACTATACTGCCTTAAATAAAAGAATGATAGATATGAGAGTAGGTATAAGTTACAGCGACAATATGGGAAAAGCAATTAAAACTACAATGAACGTTCTAAAAGCAAATAAAAAGGTACTAAATGATCCCGCTCCCACAGTTGCTGTTGCAAATCTTGGAGATTCAAGTGTTGATCTGCTTGTTCGTCCATGGGTTGATACAAGTAACTATTGGGGTACAAAGTGGGAGCTTACCCAACAGATAAAAGAAGCTTTTGATAAAGAGAAAATAAGTATCCCATTTCCACAAAGGGATATTCATATATACGAACAAAAATAGATTTTTTGGAGGTGAATTTATAATGAAATGTGATCTTTGCGGGGCAGAAATTCCTGATGAAGACATAAAACATGTTCATATTAAAGGGAAGGTAAAAAACATATGTGAAGGATGTGTAACCTCGGTAAAAGGTTTAGTTTAAAAAAATTATTCTGAAAAATTTTCAAATTTAATAATAAAGGATTTATTAATTCCTAAAATATCTGACTTTTAATTTTGTCTATAAACATAGTAGAAAAAAAATGTGATGTTAATATGAAAAAATTTGATGTTATTGTTATCGGAAGTGGTTCTGGTGGAGAAATTGTTGAAGCTGCTTTATCTAGTGGGCTCTCTGTTGGTTGGGTAGATAAGGGACCTTTAGGTGGAACCTGTCTAAATGTTGGATGTATACCTTCAAAAATGCTTATTTATCCAGCAGATAGAATTGTTGAAATTCAGGAATCAGAAAAACTTGGAATAAAAGCAGAGATAAAAGATATTGATTTTGATTTAATTATGAAACACATGCGAAAGCCTATATCAGAAAGTAAAGAACATATGGAAAAAGGATTACAAAACACAGAATATTTCACCTATTACAGAGGTGTTGGACAATTTATATCTGACTATACTCTAAAAATAAATAAAGAGGAAATAAAAGGAGATAAAATTTTTATTGGCTCTGGTGCAAGGCCATTTATCCCTCCAATTAAAGGTATTGAAAATATTGACTATCTAACAAATGAAAATGTCTTTTCACTTTCTAAAAAACCAGAGAGCATAGCAATTATAGGCGGTGGTTATATATCTGTTGAATTTGCCCATTTTTTTGCTTCGATGGGGACAAAAGTAACAGTTTTTCAAAGGAGTGATAGGTTAATTGTAACCTCAGAACCAGAAATTTCTAATCTTTTAAAAAAGCAGATGGAAAAAAGAATGAATATTTTTACAAATTCTGAAGTTTTTGAAATTAAAAAAGACGGAAAAGATTGCATAATCTTTGGAAGAAATAAAGACACAGGAAAAGAAATCAAGGTTAAATCAGAAAAAGTTTTAATTGCTACTGGTAGAAAATCTAATGCTGATTTATTAAAAGTTGAAAATACGGGAGTAAAAACAGATGAACGTGGGTATATTAAGGTAAATGAATTTTTAGAAACTAGTAAAAAAAACATTTGGGCATTTGGTGATGCCATTGGAAAATTCATGTTCAAGCATGTGGCAAATGAAGAGGCATTGATTGCATGGCGAAACGCAATTGGAAATAAAAGAATTCCAATGGATTATTCAGCAATACCCTATGCAGTATTTACATATCCACAGATAGCTTCAGTTGGTCTTACTGAAGAACAAGCAAAGAAAAAACATAAGATACTTGTTGGAAAAGCAAAGTATAGTGATGTAGCTAAGGGTGAAGCCATGATGGAACTAGAGGGTTTTTCCAAGGCAATTGTTAATAAAGAAAATGGAAAAATTCTAGGTTTTCATATAATTGGACCCTATTCACCAATTTTAATCCAAGAGGTTGTGAATGCAATGGCATTAGGTGGTCAAATAGGTTTCATTGGTCAAGGAATGCATATTCATCCAGCATTACCAGAACTTATACTTAGGACTTTTGGAAATCTTAGGGGGCCAGAATCATAAAAAGCATCCATAACAATGTTTATAATAGAGAAGGTATTGTTACTTTTTTGGGCGTAGGTAAAATGAAAAAGAGATATATGGTATGGTGGCATAGTTATGTGGATGAAATTCATAAAGAAGATGTCACCCTTAAAGATATACATAAAAGTGTCTCAAAATCTCTAAATGATTTAAATAAACTTGTGTTATTGGAATCTCAAGGTAAAATTAAGGTTAAAAAAACAGAGTCATTAAATCCAATTTTTATTGATATAATTGACAAAAATGTCGAACCAAAAGTAGCAAAAAACCCTATTGTTGACGTAGATGAAGTTGAATAAAACAATAATTGTTGGCGCAGGAATTTCAGGTCTTGCATGTGCAAGGACTCTTAATGATTATGGCGAAGATTTTATAATTGTTAGTGAAGATGTCGGCGGACGTATTTTAACATCATCTGATGGGAAAATTAACTATGGAGCTTTTTTTGTTTGCTCAGATTATTATAATTTATTGAAATATGTTAAACTTAAATCACAAATCCGATTACGTGACTTCTGTTTTCATGAAGAGAATCAAACCTTTATTCTTTTTCAACCAAAAATTCTAAAATATTCTATCCAATTTTTAAAGGTTTTAAAAATTTTGTATAAGTTTAGAAAAAAATTTCGTAAACTCAGAAAGATATCAGAAAAAAAATCCCAGAAAGAGGCAATTGAAAAAGATAATTTTTTACATGAACTATATCTAAAAAACGCTTTTGATTTTGTAAAGGAAAAAAATATAGAAAGCGGAACAAAAACGTATCTTTCTAAAGGTCTTTATTCTACAACATTTTCGCCAGTTAAAGATATGAATGCATTTAGTTTTTTACAATTCATTTTACCATTAATTACGCCTATCTATAGGTTTACTTTTGAAAAAGAAAGAATGATTGGACCTTTTAAAAAAGACATAATTATTGGTCATGTTGATGATATAACCTACAAAAATGAAAAATATAAAATAAAAACAAATGGAAACATCTACCAATCAAAAAATTTAGTTTTAGCAACCCAAATTGATTGGTCAAAAAAGTATGCAAATGTAGATAAAACAAATCTGCCAGTTAGTACTAACATGCTTCATGTTAAAGGCAATCCTAAAAAAATAATATCAAAGAAAATTTATCATTTATTTTCTCCTCCAGATAACGTACAAGCAATTGCTGATCTTAGAGATGGAACCCATCTTTTTTATTATAAAACCAAAAAACCAAATTTAACAAATTTTTTTAATAAACCAAAAATCTTAGCTCATAAGTATTGGAATCCTGCCGGAACAATCAATGGTCATAATCTAATCGAGTGTAAAAGGGGAAATAATATGTATCTAGTAGGTGACTATAATATTGCAGGACTTGAAGAATCCTTTATTACTGGTATTTATACTGCTAATCAGATTATTAACTCAAAACGTTAATTATTATATTGCGTATTTTTTCCATTAACCCTTGGAAACATCAAAGGTATAGATTTTGAAAAAATTTGGATAAATAATACAATTCTAAAAGAGTTAAGAAAAAAGGATATTCTTGAAGGTAACTGCGGAAAATGTAAATATCGTTTCTACTACGGTGGTTGTAGAGCAAGGGCTTATGCATATACAGGAAATTATCTAGCACCAGATCCTGGGTGTATAAACAATAACTAAGCAGGTGTGAAATTAATTGTATGATTTTTATTATTGTAATACATGGATATTTTTCTTTTTACATATATCTTTTAGTATTTTTGGCCAAACAGTAACGCTTACCTCTCCAAGATGAGCTTTTTTAAGAAGTAGCATATATGTTCTAGACTGCCCAATTCCTCCACCAATGCTTAGTGGTATTTCATTATTTATAATTGCCTGGTGGTAGGGTAGCTTTAGAAAATCAAGCTGTCCTGACATCTCAAGTTGTGTTTTAAGTGTTTCAGGATTAACCCTTATACCCATTGAAGTAAGTTCATGTCTCCTCTTTGTTACAGGGTTCCATACAAGTATATCTCCATTGAGACCATGAGTGGGATTTCCTGCATCAGATACTGTTTCAGTTACCCAATCATCATAATCTGCTGCCCTCATCTCATGAGGATAACCATCCTTTAATGGCCAACCAATTCCAATAATAAACACAGCAGGATAATCCTTTATTATTTCTGTTTCCCTTTGTTTTCTGGGTAAATCAGGGTATCTATCTAGAATTTCTTCTGCATGAATAAATTTCAGTTTATCAGGTAGATTTGGGTAGGCATCAGTATCAAGTGCTGGGTATTTTTCAAGTAAAAAGTTTTCAGCACCTTTTAGAACCTTCCATATTCTTGTAACCGTATCTTTAAGATAATCAAGGTTTCTATGCTTACTAGTAATCACTTTTTCCCAGTCCCATTGGTCAACATATGAGCTATGATCATGATCAAGGAAATAGTCCTTTCTTACAGCACGCATGTCTGTACATAGTCCTTCACCTACATTCATATCAAACTGTTTTAAGGCAACTCTTTTCCATTTTGTGACAGCTTGGACTACTTGAGCCCGAATAGGTTTTTCAAGACCTAAACCACATGGGAACTCTATAGGGGTACGGGACCCGTCACGATCTAAATAGTCGTTTACACCGCTCTCCTTATCAACAATTAGAGGACAAGTAACCATCATAAGGTTAAGTTCTTTACATAGGTTTTCTTCTATGTAGCCTTTCACTTCAAAAATAGCTTTTTGGGTATCCTTATTATTTAATAAAGATTTATAGTCTTTTGGTAATATTTTTTCTACATCGTTATAATTTCCAATACCTGGTCCAGCGAGATCTGCTTTTTTGTCTTGCATAACAATTAAGCCTCCTGTTCCAGGCATACAAAATGCGTTATTTAAACTTTTACTTAAAATAACTTAGAATTCCCTCTTTTTCAAGGCGTTTTCTTACTTTAGGATAAAGGATTATCTCCTCTTTTTCAATCATTATTTGTTCTAGATCCCTATCAGCTAGTTTACTATAAAAATTCTTATTATTTTTAATAGTAACAATTGCAATATTAAACCTGATATTTTCATCCTTCAAATTTTCAAGAGCTTTCATTTGATATTCAAATCCTTTTTCTGCTCCAGTAAGAAAAGAAAATTCCTCTGGGTCACTTCCTTTAAAACAAACTCTAACATGAAGATTATTAAATTTTCCAAGTTCTTTTACATATAATTTATTTTCTCCAAGTAATATTCCGTTTGTTTCAAGGATGAATAAAAACCTTGAATCAATTTTTTCAAGAATTGCTATTAAATGTTTTCTTCCAATAGTAGGTTCACCACCAGATATCCGCATCTGATTAAATCCTTTCTTTATGGCGATACTTTCAAGATTATTTGCCACCTTTTCTGGTGTATAAAATTCTCCTGTATTTTTTGCATTCCAAACACTATTTCCAGACCAGCAAAACTTACAGCGAAGATTGCAGCCAACAGTGTCAGCAGTTGATATTCCGCCATAAAATCCTGTAGCTCGAAAGCGGTAGTATTTTTTTAAATCTCCTTTAACAACAATATCTTCTGTTTTTTTGGTAAGTTCAAGTGGATTATACATAGTATACCATATATCAAATTATTATTTTTTAATTGGTTTATACATATCCTCCAATCTTTAAACTAGGGTCACCAAGTATTACCCATTCTTGTACAGATTTTGCATCAATAGAAGAAATTCCACCTGCTGGAGTTTGCCAGTCTATTGGAAATGTTTCAATAAATCCAGATATGGTATCTTTCCATATTTGACCGAGGAAACTTGTACCATTGCTATATTCCTTAAAGAAATTTACATTAAGCCAATCTGACCCCCCACCACCATATTCAACGCTATACCAACATAGTCCAGTAGATCCAATCGTTGCAATAGAGCCTCCTCGCTTATTGCTTACTAAAAGCCAGCTCCAACATCCAAGACGAAATGACTGAAAACTCCAAGGTAAAAATAAGGTATTTTTTAGATTTTGATCACCTAAATCAAAATCACTATTGTGACATCCTCCAACAAGACATACAGGTAGTTTATATCTATTAAACAAAAAGAGCATATGAAATCTACCAAATCTACCCACATATGAGCCAGTTGGTGAATATGTTACCCATGTATGTTTACTTCCATGACCAGATAAATAAAAAAATCCACAACCTTTGTTAATTTCTCTAATTATGCTTAAACCATATTTGGATAAGGCTCCAGTTGAAGCCCAAAGTTTCACTGATGTAAAATCGTCCATCTCATCGATTGCCTGTTGATTATATTCTTCACCCTCAAAACCTTCAAATTCATCATACGTATCGCCACCAACAACCACCAGCCTTTTAAACCATGAATCATCAGCAGTTTGTTTTTCATATTTTATTATTTTAGAGGTAACATCTACAACTTCCTTTGTGTTTATGCATGCAAGTCTTCCTAAACATAAATCAGGTTTGAGATCAATTGGTTTATCTTCAGCTTTACTTCCAGTCCACTCACCAAAAACTCCATCATCATCTGAATCCCAACTAGAAAAATTGTAATTTTCATCATAAATATCTGCATAATATAGGTCACTTACAAACCTATACTCAGTACCATACATATCATTATTATAACAATAACGAACTGGTATATCTCTGGAACTTCCTACAAATATAACATATGAAATTTCCCAATTCTCTAATGAGTTCTTTATGAAATATTTGATTATTTCTTGTTCATCACGACCTTTAACTTCAAAATAAGTTCCATTGTATATATCATCTAGTGAAACAAAAATAGTAAAAATTCCAATATTATTTTTATGTTCAATAAAATCTAAAAGAGATGAATTAAAACTTGTCGGAGCAATAATAATCATGTCATATTTGTCATTTGTTATAATATTGTAGTTATCAAAATTTGCACTTACAAAAATTGTACCAAATGTAAAAAATATAATTAAAAAAAACATTGTTACAGCTGTAATCTTTTTCATAATTCTTCTCCTGTTGAGTGTATATAGGAAGTTTCAATATATAAATATATTTAATAAAAATTCTTATTAAATTCAATATCTGAAAAGGAATTTAGATTAACAATATTTTTTCAAAAACTTCAAAATTAGAAGGTTTAAAAATAAATTTTAGACAAAATACCTCGAAAAGTATATAAATAAGTAACTAGAAATAATATAATGTCAATATTTGACATGATAAACTAAGTCAATATTAATGGTGAGGTTGAGAAATTGAAAAACTCAAATAAGATAACAAAAAAATTACAAAAATTAGTGGAAACTAGAAAAACAAGTATTGTTGTATTAAAACAGGATGCTTACAGACAATATTCAAGACCATCAAGAAAATCCACCTCAATTAGCGATTACATCTCTAGCAGTTTAGAGGATAACTAAATAATAATTCTTTTAGTAACCATTCAAACTCTTCTGAAAACCCTTTCCAGTCCAACAATATAAACATAGTTTATTTTTTGGAAGACCAATTGCCTCTACCATATCATTTAATAGTTGATATCTCAAAGATGCTACTCCTAAATCCTTTGCAATCCAATCAAGCATTTTCTTATATTTTTTAGATTTTGGATCCAAATATTCAGACACATCTTCAATATCTCTTCCTTCAATTGCCCTGATAGCTTTCCTTGCGACAAGCTCTTTCTTACTTCTTGTAGATAGATTATATATGCAAGGAAACATTAAAGGAGGGCATGCAGGTCTTACATGAACCTCTTTTACACCAGCTTTTTTTAATTTTGTAATTGTAAAATTTTTAAGCTGTGTTCCACGAACAATGGAATCTTCACATAATATTATCCTATTATCTCTAGCGATTTCATCATTTGCAATCAATTTCATCAAAGCAATTTTATCTCTAACATCCTGAGATAATGGAGTATAACTTCTACCATAGCCTGGAGTGTATTTAACCAAAACACGCCTAAATGGTTTACTTGATTGCATTGCATAACCTATTGCATGGCTGGTTCCTGAATCAGGAACCCCTGAAACTAGGTCTACTTTTACATTATCTCTTTTTGCTAAAAGCATTCCGCAATTTTCTCTAACCTTCTCAACATTGATTCCCTCATAAGAAGATGCAGGAAAGCCAGTATATATCCATAGAAATGCACAAATCTTGTTTTCGTTTCTGCCGTCTTTTTTTTGCTCGATTCCCTTTTGACTAAGAAAAATAATTTCACCTGGATCGATAAATTTTTTTATGTTAAATCCTAGATTTGGAAAAGAACATGACTCACTAGTAACAGCAACAGCACCATTTTTTTCTGCTATAACAAGTGGAGTTACACCATTTCTATCTCTTGCACAATAAATACCATCTTTAGTTAATAATAGCAATGATATAGAACCAGCAATCTTATCATACATTTTTTCAATGCCATCAACAATGGAATTTTCCTGATTTATTAGATGAGCAATAAGTTCTGTTGTATTTGTTTCACCTCTATCTAGTTCACTAAAAGATATACCCTTGTTTATTAGCATATTTACTAATTCATCCTTGTTAGTAACAAGCCCTGAACAACATATAGCAAATGGTCCAAACTTACTTTCAAAGGTAAGTGGTTGAGGATATTTATCAGAAATAACCCCAATTCCTAGATTACTTACAATTTTATCAGAGCCCTCATAAAATTTTGATTTAAACTGTGAGTTTCCAATATCGTGTATCTTTTTTACAGGTATTCCATTTTCATCAAAAAATGCAATTCCGCCAAATTCAGTTCCAAGATGACTATGATAATCAGTTCCATAGTATAAATCAGAAATACAATTATAATTACTAACTATTCCAAATAAACCACTCATTAGTTCCCCCAAGAAACTGGAATTATTGAGTTGTATTTAAAAATTATTAATTAAAAAAGATTACCTGTTGGTTTTAAATTTTAAAATTGTTCCAGTTCCCTTTAACTTTTCTTGAATTTTATCAATCAGTTCAATTTCTTCTTCTATAGAGACAATACCCTTCCAATCATAGATGAAATCATGAGCACCAATTGATGGTTTAAGCCCCATTTCAACGAGTTTTTTTAATATTTCTGATGATTTTACTCCATCTGAACTAATATATACATCTATATATGTTTCCATATATTCACACTATAGAAATAATGGTTATGCATATTAAAAGATTGTGTAAATTTTGATTAAATAAGCTGATCATTATCTATAAAATTAAAAAAATTAACATTTTAAAGCAAATATTTTTTCAAGATAAAATAATCTATAAACCTAATTTTCAGGTAGGTGAAACCAAATAAAATCTAGATTACCCCAATCATTATAATCAAACCATCCATGACTGCCATCAGAATAATCAAGAATCTGATTAAAATATCTATAATTCATAACACTTTTATAATTGCTAAATATCCAATAACAAAGGTGCCAGGGATACACAGTTAGTATATTGTCACAACCAAACGGATTAAAAATATCAATTCCCAATGTGTGACCAGTCTCATGCATGATATAACAGGCACAAATGAAATCAAGCGATTGATTTTTCTTTTTAACAACATTTTCTACAGCAGTTGTTGTAACTTGAAAGCTGTTTATACCTCTTACATTACTATTAATTAAACTACCCTCACCAACAAAGGCATATGCAGAAGCTCTTAAATTATCATAAATAAAAACAGCATATCTAAATACCCCACGCCTCCAATTATCAGAATTATTATGTAAAAAATATTTTTCATATATATCAAGAATTTCGTTTCTCCAAGACAAGTAATCAAAAGGAATTATTTCTCCACCACCCATACATCCATCATCTAAATGATAAACAATGTTACGAGGATTGTATCTATCTGCTAAAAGATCATTTGTTGAATTAGGAACTCTAAAACCCTCACCCTTTGGTCCAAAATCCATTTGATCGAGTTCAACAAATAGGTCTTTTCTGTAAGGGTCAGAAAACCATTCAGAAACCATATATTCTTCTATATTTGTTAATCCATCACACTCAGGATCTAAAATTTCATGATTATCATAAATAGTAGGATTGTAATTCCAATGGTGTTCCCAATAAAAAGGAATATTATCTTTATCAAAATCATCATTAGAATTGTCAATATATGGATCTGAATTATACATATTTATCTCAGCCCAGGTTGGAATTCCATCGTTGTCATAATCGTTTTGATAGATATTAAACCAAATTTCACAATCCTTCTCTACTTCATAATAAGATCCATCATCACAACCGTTTAATCTACCATAACCGCTTGGATCACCAATGAAATCATCACCATTCCAATGATTCGTTCTAATATCATAAATCAACTCTGCAGTATTACCATACAAACTACCACCTATATCACAGGGAGTATCATTGTCAAGTAGCTGAATTTCAATATTTACTTTTGCAACATCATCAGGAACATCTTTACTAATAGTCCAGTTAATATCATAAAGATAACGTGAATCATTCCATATAGGACTTAGAAATTGTTCATCATTTATCTTAAGTATTATTGAAAAATCAGGATTAATTGTATTATTAGACTCTACAAATCCTCTAATGGTGATTATTTCAATTGTTAAATTTATATCTACCAATGGATCATAATCTAAAATATGGATTGTTTGCATCTCTGCCCTTACAATATCATATTTGTTTATAGAAGAAAAAATAAATATTGTAATAATCAAAAAAATAGTTAAATTTCTCAATATGTTGTTTTCCATATTATATCATCCTATTTTTCTAAATGCTAATGTTTTGATAAATCTATCTACCAAATTAATTTAGCAAGGTGGCAAAAATAAAAAATCTACCAACATTAGCAAAACTTATAAATAAATTAACTATTGTTAATTTGTTTTTGGGGGTTAAAAATGAACAAACATCATAAAAATAAATCAAATTTATTAGTGAGATTATCCAGTCATCAAGGAATTTTTTTTCATTTAGCAGGAATTGCGGCAATCATTTGGTTTATAGTAAGGGTGGTTCCCAGACCAGATCGTATTAGATATCCCTGCCAGCAAATGTCTATATCAATAGCGGTTGGATATATCACATTTTGGAGTTTATTATGGAGCGCAATATTTCACGGGGTTGGATTATGGATTAGGAGGGTAAAATATAAAACCGCTGCTATAGCACCTGTTATTCTTGTTGCATTTGTCCTACTCTTCTCTATCACAAGCAATGTTTATGCAGTAAATAAAACAAAAGAAGAATACAAGCTCACAATCTGGAATCCAATACCCAATGAACCAATTGGGACTCCAAGAGGAGCAAATCCTGGAAGAGTAGTATGGGTTTGGGACCCAAATGCAACCGAAGAAAATCTATTTGGTTTCTGGTGGTTTAAAGAAAACAATAATCAACTAGTAATTGATCAGATGATGTCTGAAGGAATAAAAAATCTAGCCGGCTCTGAAACTGAAGAAGAATCATGGGAAATTCTTTTTAAACATTTCAATTTGGTGAATGGAAACGGAGAAAAAGATTATCAACCAGGTGAAAAAATTGCAATCAAAGTGAATTTGAATAATTGTTATCAGATATTTAGCTATTTTACAAAGGATAATGATAGAGATGCAAGCCCTTATGTTGTAAAAGCGTTACTTCGTCAGCTGGTTTATTACGTAGGGGTTGAGCAAAAAGATATAACAATATATGATGCATCAAGAGTTATCCCCAATTGGTTTTACAGACGAGTTTATTATAAAGAATTTCCAGCATCACCCTTGGTACCAGAATTTAATGATATTCATTATGCTGATGCATCAGGCTTAATGCCTGGACGGGAAAAAGTTAAACCCACCCCAGAAAAAATCTATTTTGCTGATGGGACTGGTTTATATAGAACCCTTCCATCTTGCGTTGTTGATGCAGATTACATTATAAATATTCCTCTTCTAAAGAGACATCCTATTGATTTCGGTGTGACACTATCTGGTAAGAATTTCTTTGGAACCTGGATTGAGCGAGTAAGTGATATTCATAATTATCACAGAGCTGCATTTATAAAAGGTAATCCTGCACCTCAGACAGATCTTTTAGCTCATAAAGATGTTGGTGGAAAGACTATGATTTATATTGGAGATGGAACCTTTGCAACAAAGATAGATCATAGAACAATTGATAAATTTGAAATGTATCCATTCAATAATGATTGGGCAAATAGTCTTTTCTTTTCACAGGACCCTGTTGCAATTGATTCAGTAATGTATGATTTTCTACACACAGAAGGTACAAATCCATGTGAGGGTTCACAATACTATCTGCATCAATCAGCTGAACCAAATCCTGATACATATGACCCAGAAAATGATGGTGTTTATTTATCCGAAAGCCTAGGTGTTCATGAACATTGGGATAAAACTATTGATATCTTTTCAAAAGATAGGTATCTAGGCACAGCTGGTAATGGAATTGATTTTGTAGCAATAGGGCAAGAGCATTCAAAATCAGAGGTTGTAATAACAAAACCAAAAACAAACTTTTTATACATTAATGAAAAGGATATCATTCGTATTGGAAGCACAATCATAATAGGTCCTATTCAAATAGAAACCAGAGTAAATGGCATATCTGAAGAAATCGAAAAAGTAGAGTTCTACATAGATAACGAGTTAAAAGCAAATGTAACGGATCCTCCATATAATTATAATTGGAATGAGCCAACCCATTTATCAAGGGTAATAATTACAGTTGTAGCATATTACGGTGAAGGAGAAACCCTTATTAATGAATTACCTGTTTGGAAAATCTAATAATAAAATTTTAAAGTTTTTTCAAAAAAAGGTAATTTTATGATTCATAATAATTCTTGAAAATTGTAATTTTAAAAAAATCAAAGATATTATAGCTATTGAAATTATTCTAAATTAATTAGTACCTTTGCAATAAAAAATGGTGGGGTAGAAGATATGATTAAAAAAACGGTTGGATGTCCTAATTGTAAGACTCACATAGAGATTCAGGGGGAACCAGGTGAAACAATAATTATTACTTGTCCAAAATGTGAAACTAAAGGAAAATATAAATTTCCAGTTGAAAAACAAAAAATAGAAACACCATCATATTCATTTAGTATCGAAGTCGAAAACCTTACAAAAAAATTCAAAGATTTAGTAGCAGTTAATAATGTATCATTTAATGTTAAAAAGGGGGAAATATTTGGTTTTCTTGGGCCTAATGGTGCAGGAAAAACTACCACTATAAAGGCAATTCTTGGTCTGATTCATAAGAAATCTGGTAGTATTAAAATCAATGGATATGACACCATAAAAAATGCAATTAAATCAAGAAAAGATGTTGGTTATCTTCCTGAAAGGGTTTCATTTTATGAAAATATAACTCCACTTCAAACCTTAAATTTCTTTTCTGAATTAAAACGATATGATAAATCAATTAACAAATCTCTTTTAAAAGAGATCGGACTTGAAGATGCAATGAATAGGAAAGTAGGTACATTTTCAAAAGGGATGGTCCAATTGCTTGGTGTGGCTCAGGTAATGATTGGTAATCCATCTGTTTATATCTTAGATGAACCAATGGCTGGTTTGGATGCACGGTGGGTAAAAATTATAAGAGAAAGAATAAAAAGTCTAAATGAACAAGGTGCAACAGTTCTTTTTTCGTCTCATATCCTAAGTGAAGTAGAAAATATTTGTGATAAGGTTGCAATTATAAATAAAGGTAAGCTTATCGCAGAGGATACTGTAGCAAATTTAAATAAATATCTTAAAATGAAACCTCGACTGAAGATTACAATTCAAGATCTTAATGGTGTAGTTCCGGTAATTATTCGCGACCTTGAAGGTGTTGAGAATGCTGAGGCAAAAGATAATATTCTCTTTGTTACATGTGAATCAAACATAAGAAGCAAGGTTATCACAAAGCTTGAAGATGCTGGTTTTAAGATAATTGATATTAAAACAATTGAACCATCACTTGAAGATGCTTTTGTTAAATTAATAGAAGGTGATACATAATGGGTATTTTTAGTCCTAAATCCATATATAGTATAGCAAAGAAGGAATTCTTGGATAATATTAGAAATAGATGGATAATTCTACTTACAATTTTATTTGTAATTCTTATAATTGTTTTTTCTTATCTTGCAGGTGGACAAGCTGGTGGTGATGGCATTTTTGGTGATATGCAAAATACTGTTTTTGCTCTTCTTGGAATCTCTTCACTAATAATTCCATTAATTGCAATTATTCTTGGTTGTTTAACAATCTCAGGTGAGGCAGAAAGTGGGTCCTTAAATGTTGTCTTATCTTACCCTGTTAGCCGTGGAGAGGTGCTACTTGGAAAACTATTTGGGCTTGGTTCAGTACTTATTTTTTCTATTCTTTTAGGTTTTGGTCTTGGAGGAATTATTATTTCTGCAACATATGGAGCTGAAGCATGGGGCGGCTATCTTGCATTTATTGGACTTAGTATCTTTTTGGGATTCATATACTTGAGTTTATCAATGTGTATTTCGTCATTTTGTAGAAGACGTATAACATCTATTGCTGGAGGAATTGTTATATTTTTTTGGAGCTTGATTTATGGATCTATAATTATAGGTATCCTCTATGGCACCGGTTATTCATTTGATAATTTTCTAACTGGAAATGTTCCTGATTGGTTTTTTGGGTCAGTTGTATTCAGTCCAAGTGATGCACATCAAACAGCAGTTCAACTTGCATTTGGAGAAAAAACAATTAGTGCAATGGGATTTTCAATTACAATACCAGATTATCTTACTATGGAGTTATTAATGTTGGTTCATATAGTATGGTTTATTGTTCCTTTGATAATTGCATATTTTTTATTTAAAAGAAGAGATATTTAAATAACTGATACAAACTTTTAGAAGATATCTTATTCAGAAAAACTTCAAAAAAATTAATTTTAAAATTACTATTTAAGTAAGAAAAAGAGGAAAAAAAGAGGAGAGATGTTGTTGTATTACTAGATACTTGTCAGTTTGTTATACAATGGAAATATAGATAAGAACCGCTCTATAATCGGGAACCTCTCA
>Ga0209427_10002703_pt1 | contig 20863 bp, 21 predicted proteins | sample DeeMarSWOR136_30_FD_187465 | JGI IMG/M metagenome (GOLD analysis project Ga0209427, IMG submission 187465) | Marine sediment microbial communities from White Oak River estuary, North Carolina - WOR-1-36_30 (SPAdes) (version 2) | ecosystem: Environmental > Aquatic > Marine > Intertidal zone >...
ACCAAAGACAAAGAAGTAGCGGGTGCGCAAAGGGAGTCAGAGGAACCCGAACTGGCGTCGGGATGTCACCCTGCAAAAAATGATATTTTTTGCGCTGGACAGGTATTTTCTCTTGACAAGGTGCCCTTTAATGGGTGACCCCTTCCCTCCCCTTCCCTTTGTTGTTTTTAGAAAAAATTTCCTTGACAAAAAGGATGTTGATTTATACTAATTGAACGTTTCCCGGAGCGAATCAAACTTATCTCGAAGTTTGATTAATTATCAGGCTTAAATGCTTAGATGAGATTGACTCTTACAAGAGCAATGGATTGATTCCTAAAAAAAATCATTTCATTTGATTGCACCATAACAAAAGGGGACCAATTGGTATCTAATCAAATATCAGAAATTGTAAATATGGTCTCTATTAGCAAGGAATTTCCCGGCGTGCAGGCCTTGGATGGTGTCAGTTTTTCGTGCAAACGGGGTGAAATTCATTCATTGGTTGGCGAAAATGGTGCCGGTAAGTCCACGCTTATCAAAATTTTGGGAGGTATCTTTCCCCCCGACGCCGGGCAGATCCGTTTGCGCGGCCAGGAAATTGTTTTGAGATCACCCCATTCCGCACAATTGGCAGGCATTATGATCGTGCACCAAGAATTCAGTCTGGTACCTTACATGTCGGTAACAGACAATATTCTTCTGGGGCAAGAGGATTGCAACCTCTTGGGGTTTATCAAGTCATCCTCAATGCGCAATAAAGCTGAGCGCGCGCTTAAGGTGGTCAAAACTAATTTAGATCCCAATGCCTTCATTGTCAATCTAGGCGCCGGCGAACAGAAACTGGTCGAGATTGCCAAAGCTATTACGGCTGCCCCGGATATTTTGGTCGTCGACGAACCAACAGCACCGTTGACAAAGAAAGAAACTCAAGACCTTTTCAAAGTGCTGAACGACTTGAAGCAAAAGGGCACCGCCATTATCTATATTTCCCATCATTTAGAAGAAATTTTTCAGATCGCTGACCGTGTCACGGTGCTCAAAGACGGTAAAAAGGTTGCCACCAAAGCGATCACCGAAACAAATGAAGATGATGTCATAAAAATGATGATCGGCCGAGAGCTTGGCGATATGTTTCCTGAAAAAAAGACGATTTCTATCACAGATAATATTATGACCGTCCGGCATCTTACCCGCAAAGATGAACTGTTTGACATCAATTTTCATCTTCAAAGAGGTGAGATTCTGGGGATTGCAGGCCTGCAGGGACAAGGGCAGGATATTCTGCTGCGCACAATTTACGGCGCGCTGGAAAAAGATCGGGGCGAGATCAATATTGATGATAAACATGTCCGCATTCGCAGTCCGAAACAGGCCATCAAAGCCGGTATGGCATTGGTAACAGACAAACGCGGCGCAGAAGGACTCTGTCTGCTCCTGTCTGTCCGAGATAATCTCGCTCTTCCTACGCTTGATCAACGACACCAATTAGGGATTATCCAGCAGGGTAACGAACATACAACAGTAACACAAACGATCAGCGAGCTGAATATTCAAACACCGACATTAGGCAAGCAGGTAAGGTTTCTGAGCGGTGGCAACCAGCAGAAGATCATTGTAGGCAAATGGCTTATTGCCGACCCGCGGATTGTCTTGTTCATCAACCCTACTGCCGGCATTGATGTGGGAGCAAAAACAGAGCTTTATCGGCTTATGCGTGCACTTGTTGAAGAAAAAGACATGGGTATCATCATGGTTACCAGCGACATGTTAGAACTCATTGGTCTATGCGATCGAGTTCTGGTCATGTACGAAGGGCGCATCGTCAGTGAGATTTCAGGGTCGGAAGCCACTGAAGAGATCATCATGCGGGCCGCAGTGGGACGTGCCAACCACAAAACAGATAATCCTAAGTATTGCACAACCTAATGAGGAACTTCTTGGCGGCATCCAACAATAAACCGAGTTTTGATAATCTGAAAAATCAGCCGACCACTATCCTATATCTCGGACTGATCAGCTTTATTATCGTCTTAATGATAGCACTTCCCCAATTCCGAACAGCCCGAAATCTATCCAACATATTGTTAAGAGCCGTACCGCTTCTGGCTGTCAGTTTTGGCCAGACGATGGTGCTATTAGGAGCCGGGATCGATTTGTCCGTCGGAGCAGTGATTGCACTTTCAACCACGGTTGCTTCGGTAAGTGTTGATAAAAGCATAATCGGAGGAATTGTATTGGTATTAGCCAGCGGTATGGCAGTGGGCTTGATCAATGGCTTGGGAGTGACCATTTTAAACATCAATCCGTTTTTAATGACGCTCGGCACAACCATAATTACAGGGGGAATAGCTCTCTATATCCGACCGTATCCCGGCGGAATCATTCCCTTGGAATATGTCGACTTCGTTCTCGCCAAGGTCGGCGTATTTCCGCTGACACCATTTATCCTCTTTATCGTGATCATCCTTCTTGGTCTGATTCTGCTACGAAAAAGTCGCTTCGGCAGACACTTGTATGCCGTCGGCGGCAATTCAGACGCTGCGCGCTTGGCCGGCATCAACACGAAATTCGTTCTGACCGGCACCTACATTACTAGTGGATTCTTTGCGGCACTTGCTGGCTTGTACATGACTGCTCGAATCTGCTGTGGTGACCCCGCGGTAGGCGCAACTTATCAGATGGATTCTATTGCGGCCGCCGTATTGGGAGGTACGGCACTTACCGGAGGTCGAGGTGGTATGGAGGGTACTGTCATTGGTGTAATTTTGCTCGCCATGCTAGGCAATATTTTTAACCTGATGAACTTCAACATCTACTGGCAAAATATTTTACGAGGCGTCATTCTCGTTGTAGTGGTTTCACTTTCACAGCTTCGCGCCAGAAAATTAAAAGAGAACTATTCTCGTTAAAAAGGAGATGATGCGTTTCACTGCTGAAAAGAGCAAGGTCTGTGGGGTATACATGTTTAGCGTTAGTTTGAAAAGAGGAGGATTGAACAATGAAACGAATGATCTGCTTAACATTAGTGGCATTAATGGTATTTGGATTTACCCTGCCTACCGGTGCAGCTGAGGAGCTAACGAAATTTACAGCCTTTGGTGAATACAAAAAGCAGCCGCCATACAAAATTGGATTTGCGTTTCATGGTGGCGGAATTTCATGGGATATCCAATGCATCAATGCATTCAGACATGTGGCGGAAAAATCCTATAGTCATCTCATTGACAAACTCTACGTGACCGAAGCCCAGTTTAAAGTCTCGAAGCAAATTGCGGATATCGAAGACTTGATGGCGAAGGGTATCGATGGGCTGGTGATATCAACGGTTTCACCCACGGCTCTCATCCCAACCCTGGATCGGCTTTATGAGAAAGGCTTTCCGGTCGTTGTCGTTCTCACTCAGTATGACGGTAAGAAGTATGCAGCTTTGCGCATGACAGACGGTACCGAATTCGGCAGGGCCGGTGCGGAATGGCTGGTGGAACAACTTAAGAAGAAATACGGCAAACCGAAAGGCAACCTGATTTCTCTGCGGGGCGTCCCCGGGGCCGGTGCCGATGTGGCTCGCTGGGATCGTGGGGCCAAGCTGGTTTTCGATAAATATCCGGGCATCAAGATCGTAGGCGAAGGGTCCGGTAAATGGGCCTATGACGAAGGTAAACGCGTGTCATCCAGCCTCCTCGCCGCCCATCAAAACGTCGATGGCATTTGGAGTTGTGGCGGGCAGATGTCGTTGGCCGCCGCTGAAGTCATTGTGGATATGGGTCTGCCGCTGATTCCGATTACCGGAGAAGATTACAATGGATTTTTTAAATTCTGGATCAATCACAAGAAGGAAGGATTTTCCAGCATATCACCGACGTTCCCGTCTTGGATCGCGACCCGGGGCCTTGATTCATTAATTGATGTATTGCAAGGCGAAACCATCTTGAGGACGATCTGGTTTGATCCACCCACGATCACCGATGCAACGGTGGAAAAATTTGTGATGCCGGATCTGCCGGATACCATTTGGGTGAGCACGTCCCTTTCTCAAACGATACTGCATAAATTATATAAGTAAAAACAGTCAATAGGGACAGGGAGCCTGTCAAATGAGGCCAGGCTCCCTGCATTACCGGAATTCGAAAGACAGAGGACAGACAACAGAAGGGGATTGACGATTGACAGATGGAATTCGCAATAGGAATAGTTGAGAACCGAGGACTGAGTGTTGAGCAACCATCCAAAAGTTCTTAATGATCCTAACCATCTCAACGATCTTAACGAGTAGGTTGAAATCAGGGGGTTGGATGAACCAGAAAGGTTTTGCGGTGAGAGCAAAAGAATTAATGACCAGTCGCACCATTTTGGTTTATTTTGCGCTGGCACTTTTTGTTCTTGCCGGTGGCCTGGTAATGCCACAATCACTCGGCGCCAGAAGCGTTCAGACCGTTATTCGTGAAGCTTCATTGCTGGGTATCGTGGCACTCGGACAAGGCTTTGTCATGCTAAGTGGTGGATTGGATATTTCCGTTGGTAACACTATGTTTTTTGTGATCGTATTGGGTGGCAACTTAATGTCGCGTCATCCGCAATGGAGTCTTCCGATCCTACTGTTCTGTGTGCTGATCGGCGCTTTCGTCGGTTTGGTAAACGGAATCGGAGTCGCTAAGTTAAAAGTTTCATCCATTATCATGACCCTATCCACCAGTTCGATCCTGTTTGGTATCGTCTACCTCTGGGCAGGAGGATCGGTCAGTGGAGGCGCCCACCCGGCGTGGCAATACGTGGGAAAGAAAATGGTGACCAGCTTCATGCCGTTTACGGGTGTCATCTGGCTTTCCTTGGCCATTATAGCCGTCTTTATTCTGCACCGGACGACCTTTGGACGCAAGATATATGCCACTGGTAACAACCCGCTGACAACCTGGCTATCCGGTATTGATGCCGAAGGTGTGCTCATCCTGTCCTATATTATCTGCGGTCTTAGCGCCGCTTTTGCCGGATTGCTGTTATTGGGCTATCTGGGAACACCGACGCTGAGATTCACCGATATTTACACGTTAGGTTCGATTGCGGCCGTCGTGTTAGGCGGCATCGAATTTTTTAAGGGCTTTGGAAACATTGCCGGCACCATCGCTGGCGCCCTGATCGTCAGATTCTTATTTACGCTTTTAATTATGTTTAATGTGCCGGAAGCCGGTAGAATGATCGCCGAAGGAGTTCTCATCATTGCCATTGTCGCAATATATCAACTCAAAAGAGAATAAATCTAGCTATGAAGAGGTTTTGGAATTATGATGGCAAAAGAATTCATTGGAATAATCCCCCCCTTATTATCCTTCTTTTACTAAGGATGGGGATATAAACGAACACAGCCTGCGGGAAATTATTCGCTTCACCCTTCCCCATGTGAATGGTTACTACCCGATAGGAACATATGACTGCGGACCTCTGATGTCCGTTGAGGAACGCAAAAAAGTATTGGAAATTATTGTTGATGAAGTCGCTGGCAAGGTACCTGTGGTTGCCCATGTGGGCGCCGCTGGAACCCGACCAATGATTGATCTGGCCAACCAAGCCAAATCCGCCGGTGCAAATGGTGTTGGGACAATTTCACCCTATTATGCTCCCCACTTGCCCGAAGAAAATCTTTTTCACCATTTTGCCAGTTTGATCGATGAGGTGAATGAAGAGGATTTTCCAGTATTTGTCTACACCAATGCGCACTATTCCCAAAACTCCGTCACACCAACGCTTTTAAAACGGTTGGCAGATCACGGTTTACGCGGCTACAAGGACAGCTCATTTGATCTGGTGAACTTTTTCTTGTTCCAAGATGCTGTGGCGGACTATCCTGATTTTAATCTCATTGTGGGTACGGAAGCCATCTTTATCGGCGCCTTCGATGCCGGTGCGACGGAAGCAATTTGCGGCATGGGCAATATCTTCCCCGATATTTTGGAGAAACTGTATAAGGCATACTTGGCTGGTGAAAGAGACAGGCCATCGATATTCAACGACCTATTTTATGGATGCGGGCGATCACCAAATTGGGTCCAACAGTCTCCATTATGCGCGCCATATTAAACATGGGGGGAATTGACGCAGGCTACTCGCGCAGTCCACTCATTGCAATTGGTACAGGCTTAAAGAACAAAGTGACTGAAGAGTTGAAGGCGATCAATTTATTGTAATGTTTTGAGCGCCGAAAGAGAGCGTCATACGATCACCTCGGAAAGGAGCCAGGCATGCCGGTCGAGTCATACGAAGCGTTGTTTGTGCCATGCCCGGTAGGGCAAAGAACCGCACCCAATCGGTTAGTGGCTCAGCCTATGGAATGCGGTAATGGTACCGCTGGAGGCGGGGTTTCGGAATTAACGTTAAAGCGCTACAGCAATCTGGCCGACGGCCATTGGGGAATTGTCTTCGTTGAAGCCGTTTCCATAACCGATACGTCTCTGGCACATCGCAACGGGCTGGTCATCAACCGCAAAAACCTGGATGGCTACAAGCGCCTGGTCGAAGCCCTTAAAAAAAATGATCCGGACAGTTTGTTCATGGTTCAATTAACCCATTCAGGCATCCGCAGCGGAGCGTTTTCCCGAGTGACTTCGGCTTGTCCGGTGGATCGGGATGACATTCATTATCTGAGTTCCGACGAGATTGAACATATCCGTCAAAGGTTTGTTGAAGGTACTGTAATGGTGGCGGAGGCTGGCGCGGATGGTGTGGACCTCAAACTCTGCCATGGCTACCTCACCACGGAGCTAATCAGACCGGCAAACATCCGTAGCGATCATTGGGGGGGTGATTTTGAAAATCGCATAACATTTTTCCAGCAAACTATTAAAGAAATCCAAGAACGATTAGGCCATACAGGTTTTCTTCTTGGTTCAAGAATATCTATGTATGAAGGTATCCGCGGAGGATGCGGAACAGGCGGTCCAGACGAGATAATCGAAGACCTCACCGAAATGAAGCTCATTGTAGAGCGAATGGATGAAATGGAGTTGGATTATATCAATGTGTCGGCTGGATTGCCGGGTATTACTACCGAAATGTTTGCTCCCAACAAGTCATCGAAATCCCTTTTTTTGAATCACTTTCGCTATGCCAAAACTGTCAAAGAAATGAATACCTCCTTGAAGGTCATCGGTTCGGCATATTCGGTTCTAAAAGAACAAGGACCGGTTTATGCGGCTGATAACATCGACAAAGCTTTCGTGGACTTTGCAGGTTTTGGAAGGCAATCGATGGCCGATCCGCTTTATCCTAAAAAATTGCAAGCTGGCAAAAAAATCAATTTTTGCACCGCATGCATGGGCTGTGGCAGACTCTATGAGAAAGAAACCACCGTCGGCTGCGTGATCTACAATGAATACTATAAGAATCTCTCCCACAAGCTAAAGGCTGACCACCAAAAATGAAAGAACGTGTGTTTCAATCGCAGATGACCGGTAAAATATGACCTGCATGCTGAACCACGCTGACAGTGGCGTGTTTGCCGGTCAGCGCAAAGGCCTTCTCGAGAGCCTCCTGAGGGTGACCGGACGGAACAAATCCCAATTTTTCGCCGGCCAGCGCCTCAATCCCGGACGAGACCAATATGCCGGTAGTCTTTTCCTTGATCACTCGACCGACATGAATTAAATGCGCCGCCAGTGTGAGATCCGTGATCTCGCCGCGTTCAACCAAGCGTTGAACGTCCTCGTAGGCTAAATAGCCGTATTTTAAAACATCTGGGTGTTCGGCGCATACGCCTTCATAACAGGGTCAAACCATCACAATAATACCGCCGTCTTTTACCGCCAAATCCGCGGCATAAATTCGCTTGGATGCCTGCCCCATCTCAAGATCGGCCGGATAAGAGTCGGTAACGACGATATCGGCTTTGGCAGGGATTTCAACGCCAAAAATACTGCGAGATAAATTAGCACCGGCCTGATAAGCGGCATTGGGGCCTCCGCAGACGACCTCAACGATTTCATCCTCTAAATTCATCACCGCATTGACGACAAATTTCAAGTTGGTCTTTAATCCGACCTGATTGATTTCCTTGCGCACCGGATTGTTGATGTTCCCCATGATTTCCTCGCCGGTAAATTTCGCACTGAGCCAGTGGGTCTGCCCTGTGGTGACGGCGCCGCAGATTCCGAGTTGGACAATTTTAGCCCCGCCGCTGAAACCCGCCACCCGGTGAGGCACAATTTGTCCGACCCCAATAGCCAAGTCGGCTTCCAGTAGGTGGCTGTTGACATGAATTTCAGTGCCACTTTCGGTCGTTCCTAAATACTGGAGTTCGTCTTCCCTATTCCATTGGTGCATGCGAATTGCAAAGGTCTCGCAAACGGAGCGGCCGAATTTTTGCTCCATTTCTTCGGCGCTCATCGGCCGATGGGTGTCCAAGGCCACCAGCAGCTCAATGTGATTATTGGACACACCTGCTTGATTTAACTCGGAAACGATCGCCGGCAGGATTACGTCAGTCGGCATGGTTCGGATATTGTCGTCTACGAGGATTAAAATGCGCTGATTCGAATGGACCAACGCGGCCAGCGGCGGGCTTTCAATGGACTTCTGAGGTCACCTGCGGATGATGTCTTCAACGGGAGCTTTATTGGCGATGTGTTGCGGTGCGAAAACACCGAGTAACTTCTGATCATCGATGCGAATATCGGGTACTTCCGAATAATGAGGAAAGGTTATTTTTGCCATCAACGCATGCTCCTCAAAATCTCACGTTCGAACGGTATATAGCGGCTTGCCGTTTTTAAGCATTTCATAGACGTTGCGGGCCGTCTTGGTTTGCAGATCGACGATGGCTTCTACAGAATACCAACCCATGTGGGGAGTTATAAAAACGCGCTCGGAAAATTTCAGCAACGCAGATTGAGCATATTCGGCGTCCTGACAATCGAGCACATCCAAGCCGGCCATGGAAATCTTGTTGTTTTCAAGTGCGGTTAGCAAAGCCGTTTCATCGATCAAGCCTCCCCGTGAGCTATTTACCAAAATGGCACCGTCTTTCATCTGTCCAAATTTTTCGGCATCCATTAGATGATGGGTTTCTGTGGTCAGAGGTGCATGAATTGAAACAATATCAGCCTGGTTCAATAATTCCTCTAATGAGACAAATTGAATCCAATTGAATTTTTGCTGATCGGTGAAGTAGGGATCATGGACCAGTATGCGAACCCCAAAAGCCCTGAGTTTTTCGGCAGTGCGCCTGGCGATATTCCCGAAAGCCACCAACCCCACCGTCAGCTCCGAAAACCGGCGAATCGGCTTAATCTTATCGTAGGACCATTCATTATTATGCAACAGGTCATCGGCCAAAGCGATTTTGCGCACACAATTTAACATGTGGGCAATGGCCGTATCGGATACTTCTTCAATACAGTAATCCGGTACATTGGCCACCACAATGCCTTTGCGTTTGGCAGCCTGTACATCGATGGTATCGACTCCGATGGCATAGCGTGCAATAATCCGACATCTGGCAAGCTGCTCGATAACGTCTTGTGACATCTTGGCAAATTGAACAATAATGGCATCGGCCTCCTGTACATAAGGAATCAGCTTCTCCTCATCGATGATGCCGCCGTCCTCTATCTTTGTACAGTCTACGATTTCAACGTCGCCGAGTTGTTTTAAAATTCGCGTTTCGACGTTAATGTTCGGATAGTAATAGTCGGTGAAAACAATCCTATAGCCAGCCATGGTGAACTCCTATGAAATGAATATTCTGGTAAATCTCACAATAATCCGGCTTTAATGGCTAAATAAATAGCACCTTTGATGCTCAATGCATCTATCTCTTCAACATCTGCGATTTGCGTAACTTTTAACGCCGCTTTGAATTTTTCTCTCAACAAATACTCGTAAATTTGACATCGTCTTTTCGAACCAATCAGAACATAGTTTGTCTGCACTGGAAATCCAAGGGACTCAAACTGATTCAGTGCCCGCATATCTTCCGAGGCAATGGCGGCCTCTACAAAGAGCTTCCGCTCAAACCATTTTGTATTCAGTAGCGTGTCTAAAAAGCGCGGCATCAACAAGGATCGTAAAAAGCCGGAATGTGTTACCCAATAAAAAGATACATCCACAATATTGTGATCAAAATAATCTTGATCATTGAAGGCATCTTCTGCTCGGATGGATTTGCCGATAAACGTCTCCTTAATAATCGCCTCATAAACCTGCCCGGAAACGGTCGTAATACTGCCTGAGATTTGTTTCTCGGCGTTAATGGGAATGAATTTGGTATGCGAAGAAAGCACCACAATCGTAATGGGTGGCTGGAGTTCGTATTCCGAAAAGATCCCCGCCACTTGTGCTTCTTCGCCCCGCATAAAATCTAAGGTTCCCACACCCTTAATGTGAACCGACTCAGGGTTGAATTTATTTTTAATCCCGCGGATAAAATGAATCGGAATATCTACCGGGAAAACGGCGGTGTCTTGGACTGTTTTAATGCTGTTTGCCAAATCATCCATGCTGGCAGGCGCCCATACATGGGGGATTTCCAACAGTCCAATTTCCGAGGTGATCATTCCGGAAGAGATTATGAAAGCAATGTCATTCAATGTTTTGGAGGCCGAGGTCAGGGCCTCAAAGAAGGTTTCTTTAAGTCCTATTTTCAACACCGCATTATTGCCCTGTATGGCTGTATCTCGAACCCCGACTTTTTTGGTGGCCTTGCCCAAAATGTTACCACGCTCATCTACAATGTAGACACGGGAGTTCGTAGTGCCGCAATCGATGGTGGCTAAAAGCATTTTATAATACCTCCATGTTATGGAGTGCTTGTCTGATTTTTTCTTTTTCCCCTTCGGTGGCCGGTACAAAGGGCGACCGTGGATAGGCTTTGATAATGCCGCGTATTTCAAGCATGGCATATACCGCGAGTTGAGTGGATCGTGCCAAATACATGACATCGCGCAGCATGTTGACTTTGAATTGAGTTTGGCGACATTCCTCCATATCCCCTCGGATGCCCTCCTGATGCATCTGACAACAGATTTCGGGAAACGCATTCCCCAAACCGGGAATAAAGGCTTCCGCCCCCAACGCACAAGCTGCGGCCCACATGGCCTCCGTTCCTAAGACAACATCCATTCCCTTTACCCCGAATTCTCGCATATAAGTGGCAAAGGTAAGAATATTAAAGGTGGCATCTTTGATACCGTGGATGCCCATGTCTCTTAGTTTTTTCATCGTGTCTAACGAGATATTGTAGCCTGAAAATTGGGGATTGTGATACACATAGACTGGGTAACCTGGACTGACGTTTGCTACCATCGCGCTGTAGAACTCCAAGACGTTATCCGGACCATGATGAAAATAATAGGGGCCGACTGCCGCTGCCGCCGTGCACCCGATTTCTTCGGCATGGCGGGTTAGCTCGACTGTATCTTTCGTGGAAGCCGTTCCGGTGTGCGCGACAATGGGTATTTTCCCTGCAATTATCTTGACACAGGTTTCCGCTACTAGCTTTCTTTCCTTCACCGACAACATTGGACCACTGCCATAAGAGCCACAGATATACAATCCGTCGACCTTGTCGGCTATAAAATTCAGGAGCTTTTCCAGATTTGCTAAATCGAGATTTCCCGCTTGATCAAACGGTGTGATCAGCGGCGGCACAACGCCCTTTAATTTTAACATGTCCACCTCCATGAAGTTTGAGTATACTTAGGTTCTCTGGTTCTTCTGTCGAAAATAGATGCTGATCATGATTAAGATTAAGAGCCCCGTGGCAATTTTGCGACCGGCCTCAGGCATCTTGATAACCGTCAATAGGCTTTCGAGCAAAACAAGTAAAATAGCACCGGCTATCGTTCCAGCATAACCGCCTTTACCCCCGGTTAAAGAGGTTCCGCCGATGACAACGGCGGTAATCGACCACAGGATGTATTCATTTCCGATGCCAAGAAACGCCGTATGGGTATATCCAGCCATGAGGGCGCCGGTTAAGGCGGCAGATCCACCGCTGATGGCATAGACTAACATTAGATTGGTATTGACTTTTATGCCGGATAAATACGATGCTCTCGCATTCGCACCGATATAATAGATTTTCCGTCCAAATATAGTGGTGCGCAAAAGCATGATGACCAGCAGGCTTAAGAGCAACCACACGATCACGATCACTGGTATCCCATGCAATACACTTCCGACGCCGATAAATCGCAACATTGGTGAGGCCAGTCCCTTGGGTGCTCCTTGACTAACAATCAGCGTTATTCCGGTAACCAGAGAGCCAATCGCCAGCGTCATCACTAAGGGTGAGATCCTCAAGTAGGCCACTCCCAGGCCGTTGAAGGTACCGAAGGTGGCTCCCAGTAGAATAATGACCGCTATGGACCAAAGGGTATTGGAATCCAGACCGTTGATCAGCATACACGTGAAGACGTTTCCCATGGTAATGAGCGCCCCAACGGATAAATCGATGCCGGCGGTTAAGATGACAAGGCTTTGGCCGATGGAAACAATGCCCAAAAAGGAAGCGGTTCGTAACACGGCGCCGATATGCCCGAAGGATAAAAACCCATGGGAAATGACCTCCCCTAAAACAAAGAGTGCGATGATTAAGACGCCTAAGAGTATGGTGATGTTTTGCTGAATAACATCTCTAAGTGTTGATCCATTTACTGTTTTCATTAAATGAATTACCTAACCTCTGGCGTAGTAGAACGTTCTGGTAGTATGAGTCTTCTGGCGCTTTCGAGCAAATATCCCGTTGTTTCGGACGATGTCCAGGCCAACGCAACGATTAATACCAAACCCTTAGCAACAAATTGATAAAAGGTAGAGATCGCCAGCAGATTGAGAATATTGCTTAGTAACTGAAAAATATAGGAAGCACCGATAATTCCGGCCACGCCCCCCCTTCCGCCCATCAGGCTGGTTCCTGCGATTACCGCAACTGCAATGGAATTCAGGATGTAGGGCTCACCCACCAACGGATCAGCTGAGAACATCCAGGCAGAAAGGAACATGCCGGCAAAGGCACCCAAAAGGCCGCTGAATCCGTACACCCATAATTTGATCGTCTGGCAGGCAATACCGGATTCATAGGCTACCGACTCGTTGCCACCAATTGCATAAATGGATCGTCCAAATGTCGTTCGGGTAAGAACGAAATGAAAGATCACCACCCCCCCAAAAAAAATGAGGAGGGGCACTGGAATAATCCCAAATAGCATGCCATTGACATGGGTCGCTATTGCTAACGAAACACTACCGCCGGGAATCGGCATAATAAACAAAGTGACACCTTTCCATATCGCCCCGGTGGCTAGGGTGACGATTAACGGTGGGAATCCTCCTTTGGTAATGATCAGACCGTTTACCAGACCCATAATGAGCCCAACCAGCGGTGGAATAAGCAGCCATAAAAGCATATTTAGGGGAGTGTCCACATAGGGCAGGCTGGCGGCTATCACATTGGTCAATCCAATAATAGCGCCGATGGAAAGGTCAATGCCACCGGTTAGCAGTACAAAGGTTTGCGCCATTCCGGCGAAAATCAACGGCGTGATCCTCGTAAATAGATTGACGTTGTTATTCCAGGTAAAAAAGGTAGGCTCAATAAAACATGCAAGGGCGTAAATCAACATAAGAATGCTGTAAACCGGCAAATACAGCCTTAGGTTGCGTTGATTCGCGGTCATTAGTTTGCTCCAGCCTCGAGCAGATTGGTCTGACTGACCGAAGCTTTCATGATGTTTTCTTCGGTAATGTCGTCTTCTTCTAAATCTGCGGTTAAAAAACCCTGGTTCATGACGAGGACGCGATCACACATGCCGATGAGTTCCAACATGTCACTGCTATATAAAATTACCACCACCTCATGCTGAGCCAACTCCCGGATGAGTTTGTATATTTGCTGTTTGGTGGCCACATCCACGCCTTTGGTAGGCTCTAGCATGACGATGACCTGGGGAGCCGAAATTAACCACTTGCCGAGTACTAGTTTTTGCAGGTTGCCTCCGCTCAGGGAACGAGAGATTTGTTTCAACGACGTAATTTTGATAGACAATCTTTCGATAATATCAGAAACGGCTTGCTTTTCCTTTTGTTTGTGAATGAAGCCGAAAGATTTTCGTTGATCGAGGCTCGGGGCGGCCAGGTTTTCAAGTGCCGCTAAGATTAAAAAGACACCTTCCTCACTTCTATTTTCCGGAACTAAAGCAATCCCCGAGCGCATGGCTTGTACTGGATTGTTGACGGAAATTTCTCGATTATTAATTGATATTGAATTGTCCTTGCAATGGCCCAAACCGAAGATGGACTCGAGCAGTTCGATTTGTCCTTGGCCTTGTAATCCGCCAAAACCAAGCACCTCGCCTTTAGAAGAAGAAAAGGCGATTCGTTGGTGAAACTTTTTTAATGTCCCTTCAAAGCGGAAGACTTCTACGTGCTTAGCACGGCTCTCTCGCTTGGCCGGGAAAATTTCCGTAAACGTTCTTCCTACCATCGAAGAGATTAATTTGTCTTCATCAAAAAACGATGCTTTTTCGGTGATGACCTGTTGACCATCCTTCATCACCGTGATGCGATCTGAAATGGTGAGTACTTCATCGAGGCGGTGGGAGATGAAAATCAGGGCTTTGTTTTTTCGCTTAAGATCTTTCAAAATATTAAAAAGTAGCCTGACTTCATCTTTGGAAAGGGCCGCCGTGGGCTCATCAAAGACAAGGATGTCCGGATTCTGGGTTAAGACCTTGGAGATTTCCACCATCTGCCTCAAGGCCATGGAAAGTGAAGCCACCAGTTCATCAGGGTTAATGTTGACACCGATCTCATGTAAAATGGAAGCGCTTCTCTGGCGGATTTCCTCCCAATCAAGCAAGCTTGATTTTTTCTTTGGCCAGATACCCATGTAAATATTTTCGGCTACTGAAAGCTCCCCCAATAAGGACAACTCCTGGTAAACCACGCCAACTCCGGACTGGCGGGCATCGGAATAGCTTTTAAATTTTTTTTGGGAACCGTCAATGAGGATTTTTCCACTATCTGCACGGTGAATGCCGGCCAGCACTTTAATTAAGGTGCTTTTGCCGGCTCCGTTTTCTCCTACCAAACCATGGATTTCACCCCGCCTGCATGTAAAATCAACATGATCCACGGCCACCGTACCGGGGAAGGATTTTACGATTTGTTTCATCTCCAAAAGAGGAACTGCTGTAGCGGCATCGTTTCCCATGCAAGTCTCCCGAATGAAAGGGGAGGTCAAAACCTCCCCTTTCGGCAATACCAATACTACCTTTCAAACATCTTCTTGACGATATCATCGGGAAGCTTGGAGTTACACCAGAAACTATCCGGCAGATGCGGCTTCACATATTGCTCCAATGTTTGTGCCGTAATGGTCGGAATGGGGATGACGGTTTTCTTTTGAACCGGCTTGCCGGTCAGGGCATCTAGGGCAACCTCGAGCGCCTTGGCGCTGCACCACGTTGGCATGCTAGTGGCAATCGAGTCAAAATTTGGATATTTTCCGGAATCGCGTAGCTCTTTCCAAAGCTTCAAAAATCCATTGCCATCTTCCCCCGTGACCGGCGGCGGTGTCATATTGCGTTCAATATAGGCCTCAACGACCGCCTCCGACATGGCGCCTCCTTGAGACCAAACCCCATCAATTTTCGGATACGCAGCCATCAGGGACTCCATGGCTCTTTTGGCCTTGGCATAATCCCAGTCTGCATATACTTCCTGCACGATTTTGATATCAGCATATTTATCGAAAATGCTTTTAGCCCCCTCAAACCGTTCAGCCGAAATAGCGGTTCCTTTGATACCGTTAAACGCAATAATCTGGCCTTTGCCCCCCAAAGCCTTTGATAGCCATCGCCCTTGTACTCTGCCAAATTCCTTCTGGTCGATGATAACGTGCGCAGTAATATTATCGGTGTAGACCAAGTTGTCATAGTCGACGACCACAATACCTGCGGCCATGGCCTTGTTTACGACCGGAATGAGCGCTTTTGGATTGACGGCCGTAATTAAGATGGCATCTACCTTTTTAGAGATTAAATCCTCGATGTCCGAAATCTGCTTAGAGATATCTCCTTCCGCTTCTGTGATGATCAGTTGCTTAACCAAATCCTTATGTTGGGCTGCAGCAAATCTGGCCTCTTCGATCATCTGTACCCGCCAGGAGTTTCCCAGACTGAAGTTGCTCAAGCCAATGACGAAGGGACCATCCTTAGCGATTGCCAAAGGGCTTATAAGCAACACAAAAAGAAAAATGCAAAATGCTTTTTTTATCATCGTATGTCCTCCTTATTGTCCCAGTTGACTCAAACTTATTGCCTTTCGTTTAACCGTTTCCTTTTCCCGTGTACCTCCTTTCGTTACAGTCATTGAAATTACGGTTCCCCACCTTCCCATGGTCTCCATAACCTTCCTTTTTTTATTCTTTATACAATCCGGCAATCTCCGGAAACGCAACTGCGCGGCAGGGAGCGCCTTCTCTACCCACCAATCGTATGGGTAACGCACTAATTAAAAAGGGCTGATTCTCCGGCAGCTGAGGAAGATTCTTAAGATTTTCGACGATGGGAATCTCGGCTCCCAGCAGAATTTTATGTTTGGCATTTGCCTCTGATCCCACGAGATCGATGGCGGGGGCATCGGTCATGTAGGCTTTTATCTTTTTTTCAATCAAAAAGCTCAGCAAATCATCAGAAGGGACGGGAAAGGCCTCATTGTACTTTGCCGTCCCGGCGAATTTTTCAATACCTGTCTCCAGCACGAAGATATGATTTTCCTCCAGGTCAAAACCCGAGGAGATTACATCATCCATCGTGATTTCCTGGCCTGCGGGTGCTTTGGTAAAGCGAAACAGCTTGGCGGTACCAAAAAGCCGATCCAGGGGAACGTTATCCATGGTGGATCCGTCGTCGATAAAATGGCTGGGTGCATCCACATGGGTGCCTGTATGGACGTTTATGCTCAAGCGAGTGAGGTTATAGCCTTCCGAATTTAGTTTGCCGAGCCACTGAAACACCGGTCGTTCATGACCCGGATACACCAGCATATCGCTTTGTAAGGGATAAGACAGATCGATAATGGTTGCTTCCTTCATGGTTATCCGTCGCTTTCTGTAATTTGGCAGTGTTTTAATATTGTCTCGGGAATGGCCGGTCCAGGACAACAGCCTTCAATAGCTATTGTGCGCGGGTCGTTGCGGTATTCTGCGGGCGTGCAATCGCCGATGACAAAATAAGGCCCCTGCTTTAGGTGTTCTTCAAAATGAAGGTCCTTGGCATTAAAGCCCAACATAAAGGTCGGCCGCCCGACCTTTTCATTGATTTTTTGCCAGACATCATCCCTTTCCCAAAAAAGCGCCGGGCCCATGAACCAGGCAAAACATCCATCACACATTCCGCCTAAAACGATGTTACAGGGAAAGCGGTTGTAGAGCACCGGAACCGGTTTTTCGATCTGGATGGCCAGCTCCTGAATGTCGGGCCCGATCACCTGAATACGGTTGCGTCCAATTTCGCCGATGCCATCCAAATAAGCCGTCCATGGAAAGAGAAGATCGCTGCGATGAATACCAATCAATTCCGCTGCAATGGAGTCCAGGGCCACCGGATCATTGGCAGCCAGCAGGACACCCAAAAAACGCGGTTTGGACAAGTCCGGACCATCGGCCTCGCCAACAATCAGTGCATCGGAAAAATTCAGATGGGCCGGCAACGCCTGATGAAGTTCGGCGACCAATTTGGGCAAGCGCGTTTGATGATATTGTAGACGAACATCCTGAGGCAAAAGTCCAACCCAATTTTTAACAGTGCAGGTCAGGGAATTGCCGATCCGATGGGTTTTCAGCTTACCAAAATTAATCAGACAGTCAGACTGCAACGCTTTCTTTGGCACCCGGATGCTTTTGAGCATATCGCTTTGCGGTAACGCAAGTTCTGTGAGATCAGCGGGGTTGTCTATATCAACCACTTCGGCGCCTGCCTGGGTGACCGCCTCTGCCATTCCGGTTGCTGCAAAGGCCTGATGTGATAGGCAATACCCGGCCGGCGAATCACCCACATAGATTTTAGTGACGCCTCTTTCTTTGAGCAAAGTTATAAGGCTAGCCACAAGTTTAGGCTCAGTGGTAATACTCTCCCGCGCCGACACACCGCAGACGACGTTTGGTTTGATAAAGACGGTACCGCCGGACGGTATCGGCACACTGTTGCTTTCGAGATTCGCCAGAGAACAGCGTACCATTTTCAGGAAATCAATCTCATCGTAGACTGCCGTATCCGATCTGACGACTGAAACAAGAGGCCTTTTTTTCTTCTCCATAAGCAGCTCCCTGAATCTATGCAATGACCTCCGCTACGACATTTACCGGTGATGCCTCAAGGCCCTTTAACCGCAGTGGAAATGCATAGATTCGCTTTACTTGTTTATTTAAAATGTTCGCTATATTTACATCTTCATAAATGAGGACTGTGCGTTCAGAGTATACGTCCTCATCCAAAAATGCCTTGTGAACAACAAAATTATTTTCAGGACCTAATTTGCAGCTTTCGATACTCAAAGTATCAATAGCAACCGCTTTGACATTTAAAAGCTTTGTGCGAATAAATTTGGCTGCTCCTTCGGAAACTGCCGGAAAATCATCTGCGTATAACGCAGCATCGTTGCGGACTCGACTATACCCGGTGTAGATTAAGAGCAAATCAGCTGAGTACAGCGCGTCACCGTAGTTTTTTAAATAGTTTACCTCGAGTAACTCTGAACGATCGAGTTTGCAGTCGATCAAAAGCGGTGTTTCATAAACAAAATTGTCTATGGGAAGTTTATCAATCGTTAAACCCTTATTATAAAAATGAAAGGGCGCATCAACGTGAGTGCCGTTGTGCAGGAAATGCCTTATTTGAGATGCATTGACATCGTCTCCCTTACTCATCCGTAAATGCGAAATAAATTCCTCTACCGGTGAATCGGGGTAGATGGGCATTTGTTCATCGAGTTCATAAGATAATTCTACAAACATCTGACCCCCCTTCCTAAAATCCGCCAGTGCATCATGTCGCAATGGGCTGAGATGCCGATATTGACACTTTTTTTAATATTTTAAATATGATAAAGAAGATGGAAATGGTTCGATATCAGGCTCCATGCAAACAACTACCCTTCGCCCTTGATCAGAGCCTCTCAAAACCACCGGAGAAATTCCTCCCGGTCCTTTTTGTCCCGGAAGATCTCTCGGCCTTCTATGCCGCAAGCCATCACATGCCGCAAGACATTTGGCACGTCCAACCTAGCACTTCTCGGCATGCTGATACACTAAACTATCTTTGAGCGAGAGTCAATATAACCTTCAATTCCCACCTACGTCCCCCACTATTTACAGCCGCTTTATCAAGTGGCTAAGACAAACGTCTTAGAGGTATGATGAGTTTGTTCGGAAAGCAGAAAGACTTAGGGCTGGCCAACCCCGAAAAGGGAAAATATCGATAGTGGGATTATGTGCTTAGGGAAAATGAGCCGATCATAAGTTGCTTGAGAAACAACGTACCCATTTTCCTATTAATACAGAAAAGAAAAACGCATAATTTCATGACCGTCCCTCTTTGTTTACAATCGGATTCGGTTGGAGGGGTTTACCCTCATTTAGCCAAGATACTCGCGACTCCAAAGCATTTTAGCCGCCGCGAAGCCCCGCCTCCCCTGCCCTTGCATCCTTTGCAAATCCCCGATGATTCCAAAATTTCAAACAACCATATCTTGTGACACTTTTTCCTTGACATACAAGCCCGATTTCCCTATACTGCTGTGAGGGGGAAGCAAGTTCTCATCATCCCTTACGATAGGAGCTTTAAGAGCTATTCAAGAAGAAGGACTTAAGATTCCAGAAGATATCTTTTTAATTGGATTTGATGATATCCCATTTCCAGAATATTTTAATAACCCCATTTCTACTGTAAGACAACCCATTTCTGAAATGGGTTTAATGGCTGTTAATCTCCTGATCAAACAAATCCAATCAGGATATCGTAAAGATTCCTTATCGATAAAGATTCCAACGAAGCTTATTCGCCGTAAATCAGTAAAAGGATTGCTTATTGCAAAAAAAACAGGAACAGATCAAAAGAAAATCGCGATATGATAATTTTCTTATTTTTTGAGATTGCTCGGAATAGTTTGGATTGTAAATGTTGACAGAGGAGCAAGTTACGAGAAGGAGACTTAATGTTTTTATTGTACAAAAAATTTTAAGAATACAAAAAAAATTATAGGAGGGACAAAATGAAGACTCTAATCTGCATATTAAGTATGATTTTTTTACCATGTGGGATCCTCATGGGTGCTGAAGGGGATTTTTCGAGTAAGGTCATTCATATTGGTGTAGTTGTTTCTGACCTTGAAAAATCATTGGAATTCTATAAAGATGTAATTGGAATGGTTCAAGTGGACCAAAAATCTTTTGATGTTAATGAGGATATTGGGCGAAGAACGGGTTTGACTGGTGGTATTCCTTTTCATGTGGAGGTGTTGAAACTTGGCTCTGGTTCAGATGCTTCACAGTTTAAATTGATGTCATTTGGAGATAAAGCCAAAAAACAAGAAAATGAATACATATATAACCATACTGGTATGCAATACATAACAATCTTCGTGAATGAATTAGAACCCATCATTAAAAGGATTAAAGCACATAATGTGAAGATGCTTGGAGAAACACCAACACTTCTTCCTGAGGGAACATATTTCATATTAATTAAAGACCTGGATGGTACTTTTGTCGAACTTATTGGTCCCATGAAGAAGGAATGAACGACCCTGCAGCAAGCTGCAGGGTATCAAAACCTAATCGAAGAGTCTGAGCTGTCTAAGCTCGATACTGGGTTTACCTTGTTTTCGGACATAT
>Ga0209427_10002706_pt1 | contig 20852 bp, 46 predicted proteins | sample DeeMarSWOR136_30_FD_187465 | JGI IMG/M metagenome (GOLD analysis project Ga0209427, IMG submission 187465) | Marine sediment microbial communities from White Oak River estuary, North Carolina - WOR-1-36_30 (SPAdes) (version 2) | ecosystem: Environmental > Aquatic > Marine > Intertidal zone >...
TCGTCCATGTCGTGCTCGATGCGATGGAGCTTCTTGGTGTAGTGGCTTTCCATGACGCGACCGACTACCCACATGAAAAACCCGATCACGAACACCAGGACGCAAAGCAGCATCAACGTGACGAAGTTGGCTGAGATAAACTGGATCATCGGAGCACCCCCGGTAGGCCCATGCGTGCCATCCGACCTTTGCAGCGACGGTTCTCGTGGTCCTGGACATCACGGATCAGTCGGAGCAGATCACGTAACTGGGGCTCGGTCATCGTCTCCATGACGAGCTCAAGCTCCCGGTACATTTTCCCGGTGGACTGCCGGATGGTCGCGAGGACAGTACGTGCCAGGTGCGTCACGGGGACACCTCCTTGACGCCCGCCATGAGACGCAGGCAGCTTGCCTCGGTGTGATCCACCGAGAACCCACATCGACCCTGGGCTGCTTGACGTTGCCATTCGGCAGGCTGTGCCGCCCACTGGCGTAGCTTGGAAATCGAGAGCACTGCCGTGTAGTGACACGTCAGGTCAAAGCATCGTTCGGCGCGCGTCCTCATAGCGCCCCCATCTGCCGCAGCAACACGAGCAGCATCACGGCCTGCGCAGAAATGAGCATTCCCGCGAATGCGAGCGCGTGGCCCACACCTCGAACGTAGTGCTCGGAATCGAACCGGGTCGGCAGTCGGAGTAGTCGCAGCATCAGTAGTCCACCCTTCCGCGGCAAGCGCGCCGGTTGGCTTCCGCGCGTCGGTCGCCGTGGCACGAGTTACGAAACCGAGTAGCAAGCGCAAACGCCGCCGGGTTGGAAACATTCCCGACCGGGGCGGTTTCGAGCGCACGGATTCGGCGCTTCCGATTGAGTGGTTTTCGCTTGCGTGCCATTTCGTCCTCTGAGCATGGAACCTATGCCGCCGTGGGCTTATTCCCGCCGGGAGCCGATTTTCACTCGCTTCCGAGAAGCTCGGCCAGCTTGCGGCGCCCGCGATACAGGCGGCTCATAACCGAGCCGATCGGGCAGTCCAGCGCTTCGGCCGTCTCACGGTAGCTGTAGCCTTCCAGATCGGCCATCTCCACGGCGGCCCTGTAGACCTCGGGGAGTTGCGTTAGCGCTTCTCGAACCCGCTGCGCCGTCTCATGGGCTACCACGGTGCTTTCCACGTCCAAGGGCGCCTCCTGCTCGCATCCAGCGGCTTTGTGAACCTGCGAACGCCTCACGTGCGCCTTGCACTGAGTGTAGAAGGTGTGACGCAAGATGGTGAACAGCCACGCCCGCGCGTTCGTGCCAGGCGTGAAGGTATGCCACGAATTGTAAGCACGGATCAGCACATCCTGAGTGAGATCGTCCGCTGCCGCGCTATCCCTCGTGAGCGCGTGGGCGCGTGCGTAAAGAGCATCGCGCAGCGGGAGGATGGTTGTCTCGTATCCGGGGAGTGTGTGGGTCGTCTCGTGCATCTAAAGGGTGTAACCAGTATGACACGTCTGCTATTTCAATGCAAGGGCCTTTTTCTCGAAAAAATCGACATATCCACAGCTAGCCCCCTCTAGCTACCAGTTTTCGGCCCCGCGCTTCGCGCACGAAAAAAGGTGAAAAAAGGGCCGCCGAACAGGGAACAAATCCGGGCCGGGCGAGGTTTCATCGGGCAAGCAAACGAAGCAAACCAGCCCGAGAGGGCAGAAAGCGAGTAGGAAAAATGCTGAAAGACGTGAACATCGCAACCCTTAGAATCCTCGCCAAGATGATCGACGAGGCGTGCAAGGCGGAAGGTCGGCGGGAGGAGCTTGGCAAGCGCCCGGCAGAGTTCGCCGTCCGCGAGACGGTCACTCTGGAGGTCGATGGCACCGTGAAGGTGGAGAGCGCGTGCGAGGATGCCATCATCGCCCAGAAGGCGAAGCCCTGGGACTTGTTCGCGGTCACTCTGACCGAGGCGAACAAGGTGCTGGCGGCGGCGGGCAAGGCGGGCCTGGATCTGGAGAAGCTCGTGAAGCTCGCAGAGGAGGCCGATCCCAAGCTGGTCAAAAAGGCCAAGGGGGAGACGGCCGACGCACTCAAGGCCATCAAGGATGAGGTGCGAGGTTTCCGGTGGGGCCGGGTGCTGGTGAGCGGCAACGTCAAAAAGGCCGCTTGAGCCATATCCCGAGCGGGGCCACCGGAAGGCGGTCCCGCTCCATTCCGTATCCCGACCGGGATCACTCCACGAGGAGCACGCGGTAATCGCGCGGCTCCTTGACGTTGGGCTCCGTGACGTTCGAGCCCGGCATTTTGCGACTCGTGGCGCGCTCTGCTCCGCGACGATCCTCAGTCCATGACGCTGGACGCTGGACGTTTTGGGTAGAAGGAACGAACGGGGCTCAGCCCCACAACCCGAGTTCCACAGAGGGAACCAAGGACCAGGACGCATACCATGAGCACAGCAAACATCGACCCCAAGTTCGCTCTCGCCCTGACGCATGCCGTGAAGAAGGGCCTTGACGCCAAGAACGCTCGCGAGGAAACGTCGCCGGGTGTTTATCGCGGGATGGTCCTCGACGTGACGATCGAGGTGGACGAAATGCGGGTGGCCCCTGACACGGACAAGGCCCCCACGACGAGCATCCCACTGCTTCCAACCTGCGCTCTGCTTCTGAAGCGCATGGGGGTGCAGCGCGAGGAGGCATTGGAGATTCTGAAAGAGGTGATGACCGAGGCCCTGGACATGGGCAAGGACGCGACCCAAACACTCCTTGACGAGACCGGCGTCGTGGAGATGGAGAAGCGTCTCAAGGACGAGGTCATCGCAAAACTTCCTCGAGTTCCCGTCAAGGGGGCTGTCTCGATGAAGCCCGAGGACGTTCGCGTTCTCATCAAATCCATGACGTTGAAGGAGTGAGGTCGGCAACCAATGAAAAACCCCGGACGTGGGCTCCGGGGTTTTTCATTGGTTCCTTGACGTTTACGGGAGACCGTAGCGAGTTGACCGTCCACCCTTGCCGAGAATCTGGATTTTTCCATTCTCAGCAAGCCGCTTGCAGAATGTCCGTACCTGAACGCCCGAGTATCCAGTTGCGTCTTCGAGTTCGCCACGCGCTGCCGGTTCTCCATGAGCCTTGAGTGCAGCAAGGATTTCCTTGCATCCTTGGTCATAGTCCAAGCGTGGCTTCTTTTTGCCGTAATCGGCTTTCCGGCCGCCGCTGCCACGGGAGGTGGTTTTCTTTGCGGCCTTCTTTGCAGCTTTCTTTGCCTTCTTCTTTGCGGCCTTCTTGGCCTTCTTGGCCTTCTTCTTGGACCCGCGACGTTTCGACGACGGCGCAGCAGTTTCTTCTTCTTCTTCTTCTTCTTCCTCCTCCTCCGGCTCCTCGTCTGGCTCAGGAGCAGCGGTCACATCGAGAAGCTCTTGAAGGGTGATGTCCTTGACGATGTCCCCATGCTCGGCATGCGACACGAGCTTGGCGATTTGTTCAAGAGTCAGATGTGTCCGCTCACCGAGATTCCGAACGGCAACCGTTCGTTTGTGTGTTCGGTAACTTTCGGTCAGGCTCTCGCCTAGATTTTCGTCTTGCATGTTCTCCTCGAATCTCTGCTGCTCGTTGAAGGACGTGAAGTTCCCGGCCCGGTTTGTACGCACTTCCGAGGAGCAATCGGACACCTGGAGGTGCATCTTGTGGTCGTCGCAGTAAGTTGTTCAAACTCCACGAAGACGACCAATCACCATACTCAGAAAATCCGTGACCGTTCGTTGAAATCCCGGAAACCGTGACGCGCGCGGCCCCGCGACGTTCAGGATTTCCGGGTCTACTTGACGTAACCACTCCACGACTTTTTCCACATGGAGATCTCTCCTCGGGTCGGCTGCCAGCCAAGGCTTTCCACGTTCGTGTGCAATCACCGCAGTCAGCCGGGTCCCGCCTCGTGGACGTTTTTCCGGTGTGAGGATCAAGGTCGCGTCGGCATCGCAGACGTTCTGGGCGGTTCGTGGTGGGTACTTGGGCGAGCTGTGCTCCGTCAGGAGGTACTGGGCCGGGATCACCCCGTCCTCGGCCCGCCGTCCGGCTGGGCACGTCCCACCGTGTTCGAGGCCGAGCTCGAAGGCCGCATCGAGCGCACCGCGATCAGCGCCCGTCTGTCCCCCGCTGATAATCCGCCGAAGGCGCACCACAGGTTCTACACAAGTTGTGGAGCGCATCTGGCGCATCATGGAAAGTGATCCTGCGAGGGAATGAGATCTTTCCGAGGTCGGTTTCATCGTTGATGCAGAAGAAATCCACACCATTTCCGATCACGCCTGATCCTCTGAACGACGAGCCGCAACACCTCAACTGGGCCACGCGGAGATGCCCCGAGTGTGGCCCGAGCAACGTGTGTGAAGCTCGCGGCTGTGACCCGAACAACTGCCTCATGGAGCTGGTTTGTGAGCGGCTTGCAGACGACGAGGATTACTGGGATTTCCTCGATGAGTTGGAAGCCTACACGGGAGGTGCAGCATGAAGATCGTCTGTCTGTTCGGCCGTACTCGCTGCGAGGAGAACACGGCGCCCGAGCTACTCGTTGCATGGGATGAGTACACGCTCGACTGCAATCCCGAGGGATTCGAGGCCGACTGCGAAAAGGCCAAGAAGTCCTACGGTGGTGATCTCGTCGCTTCCCGAATCGTGGAGATTGAGGTCGATGAGGAGGAGCTTAGCGCTCTGTTTGCACCCGCAAACCTGAAAGGAAAGATCACATGAACGTCTACGTGGATCCCTTCGAGTGCCCCACCGAGCACAAGTGTCAGTCCTGTTCCACGTATGTCGAGGAGTCGGATGTGACGAAGGTGCTTGCTCCCTTTCCGTTCACGATAAGGGAGTGGGAGTGCTGCCCAACCTGTGCCGATCACATCAATCGGACAGGAAAGCGTCCGCCAAACGTGAGGAGGAGACCATGAAACTCTACATCGTCATTTACACCCACCGTCACGGCACCGATGCATGGCCTCGGTTCGACACCGAGGAGCCGGGCGTCGATACCATCATCGAGGAGCTTCGCGAAAACGGCGAGTGGGACGAGCGCGAGGATGAGGGTGAGGGCTTCATCGAGGTCCGTGGCCCCTATGACAACCCCTACGCAGACGCGCTCACAGCCGTCGTGAACAGCTACAGCGACGAGGGATGTGAGGACTGCGGCGTGATCGATGAGGCTGCCTACAAAGGCGCCAGGAAGGTTCTAGGAAGGTTCTAGGGCTGGAATAAGAACTCGAGTCCAATGGTTTCATGGGTATGAAGAAGTCACACAAGAGCAAAGCCCCCTACTTCGATGAGCACGAGTCGAAGTGGCATTACATCCCCGAGAAAACCACCGTCACCGATGATTGGACCGTGCTCGTCTTGGACAATGGGTACAAGATCCTCACGTTTGGTGACACATATTGCGCGGGCGCGCAGGTTCACGTTCTCAATCCCAAGGGGGAGGAGACCGTCATGTGGGACTGCAAAGAGTGGGAAGATGCGCCCGAGGAAGTGATGGGCGCGATGCTTCGCGCAGCGGCGGGGGAATAAGAACCCGAGTCCAACGGTTCCATGAGTATGAGGAAACCACACAAGAGCACACTCCGAGCGCTGGCAAAGCGCTTCCGTGCGTGGTTCCTCACGGTGCCCGAGATTGAGGAAGGCTTCGAGGAGGATCTCTGCTGCGCTTGTGCTATCGCTTCGGAAGCCCTCGCACGGTTTCTCCAGCGGGAAGGATTCGATGCCAAGTTTGTCGAAGGGGCATTCGATCCCGACTTCGAGGAGGAGGCAAATCACTGTTGGGTTGAAGTGGCCGACAAGTGGATCGTGGATATCACGGCCAAGCAGTTCGACTCGAAACTTCCTGGTGTCTACATCGTTCCCATCGATGATGAGGATTACGAGGTTCACCGCACCGGGCAATACGCTCTCCGTACAGTTCGCAAACGCTGGCCGAGGGAGCAGACACCGCTCGGTCGCAAACTCCCCATCCCGAAAAGGCTTGCAGCATGAAACCGGAATTTGAAGTTGGCGAGCGTGTCTTTGTGATCTACAGCGGGAAGCCGACGACCTGTACTACAGTCACCGAGATCAAGACCTACAAGCGCGGTTCCAAGGTCATCTGCGAAGATGGCAGCGAATGGGATCCCCAGGCTTGGGGACGACAGTGGGGGCGCCGCTCGGACCACTTCTACACGGGACCTACTCTTGCCAAGAGCACGCCCACTTTGGAGCAACAGTGGCGAGCCACAAAGGCCAAAAGCCACGTCAAGTGGGCCATGTTGCGATTCGAGCTCCTCACCCCCGAGCAACAGGAGCGTCTTGGAGCCCTTGCATACGAGATCAAAAAGGAACATGAAGCATGAGCACTCCCGAGAATGAATAGGTGCCTGACCCTGAGTTTCACGAAGCCCCTTCGATGGGGCTTTCGTCGTTAATGGGGGCATAGGCGTACAAGGGGTAGAGTTGGTACACGATGCCACGACATCCTCTGTCCGTTACGGTTCGGTTCAAACGACTCCATGACGATGTTCAACTGCCTGAACGGCAATCAGAGGAGGCAGCGGGGTTCGACCTCCGTGCCTATCTCCCTGGCGGCAAGATTGGGATCCCGCCTGGCGAACGGAAACTCGTCCAATGCGGCTTCACGATGCAACTGGATCCTGGCTACGAAGGTCAGATTCGTCCTCGGTCCGGCATGGCGATCAAGGAAGGCGTCACCGTCGCCAACAGCCCAGGTACGATCGACTCGGACTATCGGGGTGAGGTGAAGGTTGGCTTGCTGAACCTGAATCCCACGACGTACATCCTCGAACCCGATACTCGGATCGCCCAACTGGTCATCGCCGCCGTGCCTCGAGTTTCAGTCATCGAGCTCGAGGAAGCTGAGGAGCTTGACGAATCTGCTCGAGGAGAGGGCGGCTTCGGTTCGACCGGAAATGACTGATGTGGTGGTTCGCACGACCAGAGGAGCCACCGCCGGGTCTTCCGTCAAAAGCCTACGCCATCTTCAAGAAAACCGACGGCTGGTACTTCGTCCGAACCTTTCACGGGTACGAACGACATCGAGAGGGGCCATTCCCTGAGCGAGAAGATGCTCGATGGTGGGCCTGGAAGGATGCCTGGGATCGTGGTGCGGCTGAGAAACCTGCTTGACTCGCGCCCGAGATGGCCGTATAGATGGAGATCAAGGTCCAGATGGCCGTCAGTCAACTCATACGCAAGCCCAGCTTCGGCCCCGTTCAGGGTGTGGCCGAGCGAAGGCGTGTGTTCTGACGGACGCCAGGGGCTCACAGACCTGAACCAACGGGCCGGATTTGGGCCCGCAGCTCAGGTGGTCGAGCGTCGTCCTTATAAGACGGTGGTCGTGGGTTCAATTCCCACCGGGCCTACAGGAGCACGTGATGAATACCGTACACCTCGATGAACACCCTAATATCACCATAGCCAGTTTCGAGCTCGCCGACGAGCTTCTCGGTTCGACGGTTGGAGGGCAATTCCAGCACGTCATCTCCATCAACAATCCCGGTGAGTCTCCGCCTCGACCACTTCGAGACCATCCTGGACGGCATCTCGTGCTCTACTTCCATGACATCACAGACCCGGCAAGCTATGGAGGACTGGTGCCTCCATCTACCGAGGACATGCGGAAGATCCTCAAGTTTGCCGAAGGCATCAAGGGAGGCCAGGACGTTCTCGTTCATTGTGCGGCCGGGATTTCACGAAGCTCGGCAGCAGCCTTGGCGATCCTTGCCAGCAAGCTCGAACCCTCCAGCGAGAGTGCATTCCAGGCCATTCAAGAGATAATGCAGGCGAAGAAGATCGTGCATCCGAATCAAAACATGGTCGTGGACGCAGACAAGTTGCTCGGGTACGGCGGTGCTTTGATCGCTGCTTATCGTTCCGTGTTCAGTGACGGGCCGCTCATCTGGATGCCGTTCGAGCTCATGTCGCTCGAACCTTTCGGCAAGTGACCAACTACAACAATACCCTGATCAAATAATCCCTATCTTCGTCAGAAAGGAGATCGTGATCGAATTCCCAGTGATGGTTCTTGCAGAGCCCCAAAAGATTAAAAGGGTCGTTGATGATTGCGATTGCTGTCGTCAGGGGGAAGGCTTCAATTCCTCGTGCATGACACACATCGATGTGTTTGTCATACCCACAAATCAGACAAGACATGGGAAGATCCAGCACCTCATAGACCTTTCGAGCGATAGCCCGAACTTGTGAGTTGACTTGATAGCTGGCTCGACGTTGAACGTCCCCGAGTGTTCCCCATTTCCTCAACCACTCTCCGAGGGTCTTTCGGGTCACCCGTTTGGGTTTGCACATGACGCAGTACTTCCGGCTGGAGGCGACCAGTTCTTCGCAGAGAGGGACGCTACACACTTTCAGAATCTTTTTACGCTTGGGAACCCTTTGATTGTGGAAAGAAGCACTGCATGACTGTGAACAAAACGAGTGGCGACTCCGAGCTCGCTGAGAAAAACTCCGGGAAACCCCACGTCCGCACTGCGCGCAAGGGACTGTGATAGTCGTTACCTGAGCCGTGGATTGGCATCTCTTGCTACAGAACATCTGTTGCCGCGACCGGTAAATCGCTGCTCGGAACTGTTTCTGAGTTCTTGTGAAAGGGGCACCGCATCCGTCACAATGCAAAGCCACGGAGTCCAGAAGACGGAGTTGAGGCAACTGCCGTGATTTGAGAGCTTCCGAGAATCTCATGGGGGCGTATCGGTCCGGTCTCCTAAACCGGGTGCCGTAATTGGACGATGGGGGTTCGAGTCCCTCCGCCCCTACTATACCCCAGCCCCCTCGGTTCGATCCCTTCCGGGGGTACTTAACGTGGAAAGCCAGGTCCACACACGGACCTGGCTTTCGTTTCCCCTAGTCGTAGGGGTACAGGCGTTCGTACCGCCAGTCGAGGAACCGCTCCATCCCGGCACCGCTCTCCGCGTCGTACAGAGACGCGTTCTCGGCCTCGCACTCGGCAACGAGACAATCGTTGCAAGTGGCCCGCACTTCGCGGATGCCCTTGTACTCGTCTATCTCCACGAGGCCATTCTCCTCGTGTGTGACGAGCACGCCGCACCAGCATGTTCCAGTCAGCTTGGCCATCGTGGCCTCCCTTCCTGAAGAAGCGGCGACTGTCGAGGGCGGTCGCCTTGGCCCGTCAGTAGCGCTGGTCTTTGTTTTGGCCTCTGACGGTTCCATGCTTCCTCTGTGAAACCGCTGTGGTGCCGGATTCATTCCCAAAAAAACCCCCCGCAGGACCATTCCCACGGGGGGCGAGCAAGAGACACCACCTAGCGAACTCTAGTTTTCTCCGTAAAACTTGTGGATCGCGTCCTCGACATAGAACGCGAAGGGGCCACTGTGATCGGTTGCCCTCCCCTCGGATGAGTTGTACCAGAGGACATCGGTCTCGTGGCTACAGTCCTTGAGCTTCAGAGCTTCCTCTCGACCCATCGCTACGATTTGATCGGTGACATCGACATCGCAGGCGCCGTCGATGTCCACGGCGTAGTCGTTGATCCACGCCTGCGGTTGAAAGTGTGCAAGGATTCGTTTACTCATCGTCGTCCTCCAGACTGTTTCCGTCGTCGTCCAACTCGAAAAACTCAGGCTCGGAACGGGCTTCCTTGAGCGCGTCAGCCATCTGCTTGCCGGTGAGAAACTCCACGTCGGAGTCGTAGTCCATCACGAAGTCTCCATCGTCGGCTTCCTGGCAGATCTCCGGTAGGCCCATGTCTGTCGGGATCTCGCGGTCGGTAAGGACCGTCACTGTGAACGTGTACTTGTGAAAAGCCTTCGGCATGGCTCAGTCCTTGTCTGGCTTGTAGGTGCCATCGTAGACACCAGCCTTTTCGAGTTTGTCGTTCCAGTCGGGATGTCCGGCCCAGCCTCGGAGGTCGTCTTGTGGGTAGTCGCAGAAAGGACAGGTCTCGTTCGTGCAACGTCCGTCCTCATCTAGCTTGTACTCGCATCGCTGACACGTGCTGGTGTCTTCGAGGTCAATGCGATGACTCCACTCCTCCACCACCATGTCTGCATCCCCAGTGAACATCCCGTTACCTGCGGCGTGTTCGACCATGAAATCCAACAAACGCTCGATCATCTTGTCCGTTGCGTCTGGTCCTTCGTAGGTCAGGATCAGAGTGAGTGTGGCCTTGGTTTTCATGCTGCCTCCTCTTCTCTGGAAAGCCGACTCAGAGCGTCCATGATCTCGTTCCCAGTGTAGCCGTCCTCCTTCAGTAGCTCGATCACGGTGCTCCGGTCCTCGGTTCCGCTCTCGCGCAGGAAGGCCACGGCCTCTTCGATTCGTGCATCTCGGTCGCTCATCGTGTGTCTCCTTGCTGGGTGGAACCTATGTGACGGGGGATCTATTCCTAGTAGATGTGAACTCGGAAGTTTTCGGCCAGTCTTGTCAGTTTGTTCAACTCAGCCTCGATCTTCCTCGCTTGTGATACGAAAAGGTGCTGAGCCTTCTTCTGTTCCGTTCCTTCTAACCGAAGCGCTGGGCTGGGGTTGAGTTGAGTCTCTAGTAGGATCGAGAGCTTCTCGGACTTCTCCACCAAGAGGTCTCTGATCTGCATGAGCATGCTCAAGAGCCTCGCCTGATCGTCTACGAATTCTTCGTGGATTTCTGCTTCTAGGTGTTGCATCTCACCAATGGAACCAATGCCAGGCGGCTTTCATTCCCAACGGAGGTGAGATATGTGCGCGATGTGCGCGATTACCAGCAACACCCCCGCCGATCCGTCTCTTTCGGCCATCCGTAGAAGGTGGCCGGATCGACCGGCGAGGTGAACAGCCTTACGTGTGTTGTGCCGTCGTAGTAGGCGGTGTGGACTCCATGACGCTCGAGCCGACGATTGATGCCGTCCCAAACGCCATCGTCGAGGAGCCACCACATATCCTGGAGAGGCGATCCATTTTTGAACTCGTTTGGGGCAGCGAACGTCGCGGTCCAAAAGGCATGAAAGCTCGGGATGAACTCGTAGGCTATCCGAATGCTTCCAAACGCCTCCTTGACGTTCTTGATGAGCTCGATGTGATGGGGGTCCATGTTCGACCGTCCCAGTCGGAACCCCCCCGTCTGAACGACGAGCATCCCGGCAGGATTGAGTTTCTCCTTGACGGCATTGTAGAAGCTCACACTGAACAAATCCGAGCTCAAGTTCCCAGCAACACCGCTGTCGTCGTAGGGTTCGGTTAGATCCGCGATGATGAAGTCAAAGAGCTCAGGCTCTTCCAGGACGTTCAGTGCGTCCTCGAATCGGAGCTCGACACGCTCATCGTCGAAGGCACCACCATGCCACTCGGGACAATGCTTTCGACAGAGCTCCGTGACAGCCTCATCGAGCTCGACCTGAACGATTCTTTTCACGGATTTCCACTTCAGGAGCTCGCGGAGCGTGCAGCCATCGCCACCGCCGAGCACCAGGACGTTTGCATACTCACCCCAGGCCATCGCCGGATGAACCATCATCTCATGGTAGATGTGCTCGTCGGCCTCGGTGAGCTGGACGCGGCCATCGAGAAGAAGCACCTTCCCTGACTCTTCGAGTTCGACGAGTTGGATGAGCTGATACTTGCTTTGGCGTTCAGCGATCCGCTCCCTGACGCGATGCAAGGAGAAGAAGTCAGGGGATTCGACATCGATGAACCACGGGCCGCTTTTTCGTGTCACGCGATCTACGGTGGGAGCAACCTCGCTTCGTGTTCGGATCCGGTCGGCAGGGAGAAGCTCGTGCGCCATGAGTGACCATCCTACCCGCGTCGGAAGCGCGGCAACTTTTCACGAAAAGCCGGGAATAGCTTTCGAGCGGCGTTGGTTTCAAGGGCATGAGCACGAACACAAACACCAAGCACTGCACGAACGCACGAGAGGCCCGTGAGGCGCACCGAGAGGGACGCCGCTGGAGGCTTCGCTGTGTGTACGTCGGACTCAACCACGCCAACGAGAGCCGCCACAGCGACAAGTTCTGGGAGCTTTCGGGCAACGGCCGTCGCGTCACCCGTCGATGGGGGCGCCGGGGCACTCGGGGCCAGAGCATGAGTGACTCGCTCTCCACTGGCATCGAGAAGTTCTACGAGAAGCTCGACAAGGGCTACCGGGTCACGGTCGCGTAAGGAAGGCACCATGTACAACCCAACCAACACCATTCTCATCGGCGCCGCGATCATCGTTCTGGGGGTCGTTGCCACGCTTGTCGAGCCCGCACTCTGGGCTCTGGTTCTGGGAGTTGGAGTCTACTTCCCCGAGGCTGTCACGGCCGTCGAGTGAGGGAATAGATCGCGAGCGACAGAGGTTTCACGAACAAGAGAGGAGAAACAAAATGGCCGCATCAATCATCATTTCCGCAATCTGCATCTTCTTCGTTCCGAGCCTGTGGCTTCAGGTTCTTCGGCTTACCCCGTAAACACGGAGCAGATTCATGGCAGAGCTAAAGACCGCAGTTTTCACCGTCGCCGTCGATTACGACCCCGAGGTGACTGATCCCGACGCACTCGCGGAGGCATTGGACACCTTGATGGAAACGGCACTGTCGGTTCCTGGCGTTTTCGATGACTACGGTAATCCCAGCGTTGGGGCCTTCTACCCGGTCCCTGGTGCGGAGTGAACGTGTCCAGGGCTTCCAAACAGTTCGCGCTGTTCCCTCGGCGCCCCAAGCCGCCACCCATCACCAAGGTGGTCACGCTGCTCAGGGGCACCGAGGATGAAACGCGCATCGAGATCATCGTGAAGGGACGGGGGCGGCGCATCACATCGATGCGCCTGCTCAAGCGGGAATAACCTCGGCCCGGCAACGGTTCCACCAAACAACAGGAGAACACCAATGACCAGAGACTTCAGACCATACCTCAGTCTCCTCAAAGTCAGCGAGGGAGGCGGCTTTTCACAGGAGGAAGCGAAAACCGTTGCCAAGAGCCTCGGCATCGAGGTGCGCACCGGGCCAAGCTGCTACGTCGGCTACTTCTGCGTCTCCGTCCGCACGGAGGACAAGCGGAAGCTCGCACGGTTGGAGAACGCGCTGCTCTAGGATTTTGAATTGGATGGCTTTACCCTGAGCTAGCACTAGATGGCTTTACCCTAAGAGAGACCGGCTCCATGACGGGGTCGGTCTTTTCGTTTGGTTCAGCCCGTGCGCGCCTTGACCTGTTCCACCAACTCCCCGACGGATTCATCGTCGTGGGGGTCGATACCACGAAGCAACGGAAAACCAGCCTCCCAGTCATCGAGGAGCGATCCGACCATCTCGCGACAGCAAATGCGGAAGCGAAGGTAGTCGCGGTTCTCGATGGGGACTCCGACATAGTAGTAGCCCTTGGGGAGCTTTCCAACTGGGTGCTCCTTGACGTCCGACCCCAGGACGCCGGACCCCGACATCGCCTCCTTGACGTCCTCCTCGACGAGCTTGAGCTTCCAGGTCAGGTCGACGACCTTTCCGTTGATCGTGAACCAAGCGTGGTGAACGGGGATCCCGACGCGTCCCATTGCGTAACCCTCGTGGTAGATGAGCTCGTCGGAATCGTCATGCAGGACGATGAGCTGTGCGTTGGAAAAACACTGCTTGATCTCCCTGACGAATCCTTGACTCTCGGCACGCCGGACGGCCTCCATGACGATCTCGAGTTCTTCCTCGGTCAATGCGGCGGATTTCATCAGGCGTCCATGACGGTACACGTAGTCCTCGATGCACGTGTACTGGAAGTCCTCGGGGACCTTGATTTTGAGGGCTCTCCGGGACTCGACGCTGAATCTCAGATATTCGCTGACGGGGTTCATGTTAAATGCACGAGGCAGATGCAGATTTTACACGAAACCACGAAAAAACCCCCGGATTCCGCCGAATCCGGGGGCAGACCGAACACCATCCCCGTTAGGAGATCAGAAGAAGTCTAGGTCTGCGGGGTCGCCGTCGTAGACCTCGCCATCCACGGTCCCGTCCCACAGGTAGTCGGCCATCTTGTCGGCCGCGTCGTAATCATCACCGGCCTCGGGAGCTTCGTCAGGAAGGTCCTCGGGGATCTCGGGCTCGGTCCCGTCGACCTTTCGGACTACGCGGTACCCACAGGTCCGGCAGTCGTAAAGGGTGGCATCGTCGGTGTCTCTCACGAAGGCCAGGGGACCGTCTCCGTAGGGGCAACGGGTGTAGCCCTTGGTGAGTTCCAGCATCGTCTTTTCGGTCTTGCTCATGTCCTTGAAACCTTCCTCGATTGCGTTTTATTCCTATGCGGCTTCGGGAACCTCGTAGGTCTCAAGGAACCGTCTCATGTTGGCCGATGTTTTCTTTGACCGGCCCAGGAATGCCTCGTAGCGCTCCTGCGTCATGTGAGACGGCCGGTAGGTCCCGGCGTAGAAGGCGGCGAAGTGGTACACATGCTGCGCCACGTCCAGATCGGGATCGGCGCAGTCGGGATGCTGGCAGTCGAGCCGGCCCTCCCAGGTCTCGCCGTCGCCAAACGTCACCACGAAATCGTGCTTGTCGTAGCCACCGGTCCGGGGGAACGTCTCACCCTGGCTCACCAGATAACGGTGAGCTTGTGCCCAACAATCGGAGCCCTCGAAAGACACCTCTTTGTAGCAAAGCGCGTTCGGTCCTTCGACACGAACGATGGTGATCTTGGTTGCTGGAGTTTTGCTCATGTTCAGCCCTCCTCTTCCTCTTCCGAGATCGGGTACTCCTCGGGGTCCAGATCGAACATCGTGAATTCCATGTAGGGGACCTTCACCTCGTCTCGAAGACCTACGCTCTCCAGGCCCACACCGTGCCCCATCGCTTGCATGGCGGCGTAGTGACCGAAGTATTCGGCGTTGCACGGACGATCTCCACCGATTCCCCCACCGCGCCCCATAAGCTCCACAAGCGATGCGCCGTTGAGCTTCTCCATTTCGTCGGCCAGATCCTTGGCCGCACTCAGGGCAGAGGGATCGGTGTCTCCAGGCATTTCGTCCATGATCTCGCATCCTGGCGAGTACATGGGGCCAACCTCCTCGGAGTAATCGGCCCACGCGCAAGCGAAGAACGCAAGGCTCATGTGGTGAATGATCTGGTCTCTGGTGTTGTCTGTGTTGCTCATGTCCTTGGAACCTTCCTCGTGTGAGCGTTATTCCCTTAGTAGGGCCACCAAGAACCGGGGCGCGCTCGCAAGTTGCGATGCACCCGGCAATTCACGCAGAAGATGTCCGAGGATTCGGGAGACAACGGTAGTCCGCAGTCGTAGCAGTCCGTCCGGTCGGGGGGCTCGGAGGGCTCGGGGCAGTAATCCTCGGGCTCACCGTAACCGGCGCGCTCGCAAGGGTGGCAGTAGGCATTGGAATCTTGTCGTCTCTTGCGCATGTCCTTGGAACCTTTTCCACTCGGGTCTTATTCCCCGGCTCAGGCAGCCTGCGATTGCCGCGGTTGGGTCACGGGGACCCACCGGCTGAGATCGCCGAGATCCTTGAGCAGCTCCACCTCAACAACCCCCTTCATGCGCCTGAGAGCCCCCAGAACGCGCTCGGGCTCCTCAAAGGTGCGGTTGCCCACCGAACACGGAGACGGCTTGTAGTCCCCCACAGCGCACTCACGGGCCCGCTCGCGCTCGATGGAGGCACCAAGCCGCTTCAAAAACTTCACGCCGAGCTGAATACGCGTGAAGCTACGGCCAAGATCCACGAACGTTGGCTCGCAGTAGCTATGCGTCCCATCGTCATAATCGTAGTGTTGCCACTCGATGTGAATGTAGACGCCATCGTACGCGCAACAGTGGTCATAGTGGACTTCGTAGCCACGGTTGAGAAGCTCTTGGAACAGCATGCCCATGCGCTGGGCGGCATCCTCGGTCCCGTAGCCATCCTTGTTGTCCACGGTCCCCTCACGCTTCGCGCGCGTGTTCTCTTCGTACTGGGTACGAACGACCACGTGCGTGAAATTGTAGCCATGCCGGCTGTTCTGGTAGGTCTCGAAGGTGGTTGCAATCTTGTCCAGCATGATTGTCTCCTACGTCTCGAAACCTCTCCCGGCCGGGATCTATTCCACGCGGCAATCGAGATATTTCCGGGGCAGTCTGTAAGAAGTCCCGGACGCTTCTCCACGTAACGGCCTGACGCTGGTGATCCGCACTTGAGCGGGTCTGCACCCGTCCCGGAGCTTCCAAAGCTCTCCTGCCTTCGGTTTCTTCGAGGCTCTCCTGACGGCCCTCTCCCTGACTTTTGCCCGCCACTCTTTCGCGTAGTCGTTCATGGGCTCGTCGGCCTCATCGAGGTACTTGACGGGGCAGTTTGTTTCGTACGGACCCATACCTTCGTCAACCGGCTTGTAGCCCCACACCCCATCACTCTTGGCAAGAAGGTAAACACAGATCCACTTCTTGGTGTTTCCCTCGGGGCCGCTCTCATGCAACACGTACAGGACGTTTCCGCGGCAACACTTGCGCAGTGTTCGGAGCACCTTTCCGTCGGACGACTGATCCTGCGTCACTTCGTGGATCACGTCCCGCTTCTCCAAGTTGTTGTAGCCAAAGAACCAACCCATCGTCAGGCCGCCTTCCTTCGGATCTCTCCGAGCGTGGTGGGCTTGAAGTACAGATCCCGCTCGATGCCAAGCCCGCGCACGCGGACAGACTCAAGCTCATCGAGGCTGAAGTAGCCAAGCTCGGTTTCGAAACCAATCACGAGCCCGAAGAACACCCGGCTCTCGGGGTCATACTCGGTCGCGTACCAGGTCCAGCTTGAAGCCGGGTGGAAAAACTTGGCATAGGCGACTGCGTCATCCCCTTTGTCATCCTGGCTGTAGAGGGGCGGCAGAGCCTTTTCGATCGCTTTGGTAAGTAGCTTCATGAGTGCGTCTCCTGTCCGTGAAACCTTCCCCGCCTGCGGTTTATTCCTCCCGTACCTCGCTCGGACACCACCCGTCGCGGATCATCGCGTGGGCGATCTCGTCGAGCGTGTCTGGCGACCACTGGCGATCTATGTCGCCGTCGGGCCACAGGATCTCCTGGATTTCTCGGAGTAAGTGGGCGGCTTTGGCTGCGTCGATGTTGTCCATATCAGTCGTCCTCCCTGGAGTCGTAGACCCGCACCGAGAAATAGCCCTCGGGGTCGATGTAGACCTCAACGGGGCTACGGAGATCGCGGCACGTGTTCGTCTCCTGGATCTTGGTCAGCACGGTGTCCGCGTCCACGAAATCGGGCTCGCACCCGAAGACCTCACGGGCCATTTCCGCGTACTCTTCGTCGGGCATCGCCATGATCGCCTGCCACACACTCGTGGGTCGATTCTTGTCGAATTCGACCGCTTCGAAATCGTGGGGACCGATGAAGAACTCGGGGGAAAAGCTGAGATCGAATGCCATGGTGGTTGCTCCTTGAGGATGAAACCTCCCCCATCTCGGGATTATTCCCCCATGACGGCGATCCAATCAGCTGCTACCCGTCGCACGCGCACCCGGCGGGTTTTCGACAGTTTTTGTTCGCGCCGATGCACCCATCACCACAAGCTTTGCCTTTTCGACAGATCCGACAGCAGGAGTCGGATTTCTTCCTCTTTTCGACCTTGGTCGGTCTCTTGGAGCTTCTTTTCTTGTTGCGAGTTGAACGCCTCTTCTCTTGGGCCTCTTTCCAAGCCTTTGCAGCGATGTCCTGGCCGGCTTTTGCTGAACCCTCGGCGCGTCCTGGAAGCCAGGACGTTTCCTCGATCGTTGTTTGAGTGTCCGCGATGCGTTGTTCCCTGTGCTCCTCCGAAGCGAACGAGACAGCGACGAAAAGAAGGGCGACGAGCGCCATGGTGCTGAGCGCCGCGACCTTCGTGAAGGTGGACACCTTGGCCAGTTCTGATTTCCAGTCGGTGGATCTTGACATCATCCCGGCGTTTTCGACATAGGAGACTGCCTCATCGACCAGAGAGCTACTACAGCGGTGTCCGTTACTGCTTTGAGCACGGAAGAGCACCCTTGAAGAGCGACAGCAATCAGTAGGCTGAACCCGAAACTGCCGAAAGTCACCAGGTACACCAAGCTATGACCCTCATCGAACTGGCTCATGTGCCAAAGAATGCGGCCCCCTCCGGCGAAAGCCAGCACACCGAGCATAATCACGATGTAAGAAAGGACATTGAGAAAAGTGACGAGGCGAAAGGCGCCTGCATAACGTTTGTTGATTTGATCCATGTGTTATTCTCCTGTTTCTGAAACCACTCTCGCCCTCAGATTATTTCACGTTCCTTGACGTTAGGCGGCTTTTTGCGCCTTGTACTCGGGCTTCGCCGTCTTGTCGATGTGGCTGCACGAGCGCGGGCGCTTCTTCGTGAACTTGTATCCCTTGCACTGACAATGCCACGTTCCGTCCTTGCGCAGGCTCACCGTGTACTTGTCCCCCTTGCTGCCGGTCACCGTGGTAGTCCACGCGACCTGATCTGCAAAGGTCTTCAGCTCAGCACGGGCTCCTGGACGTGTGTACTTCAGGCCCAACGCCTTGAAGACCTCCATCTCGGTCTTGCCCGCGATCCGATCCCACTGGGAGAATTCCACCTTCTTCGCTTTTGCTCGGGTGCTCTTGGACATCCCCTGCCAGCGTGCGACGGCGTACTCCTTTTTGCGCCCGTCCTTGCCCGTCACCATGACGTGAGTAGGCTCCCAGAGCCCTTTCTCATTCAGCTTGAGCCCCATCCCCTTTGCGTGTGCTCGCATCTCCACGTTGTACTGGTACGGTCCCGTCAGGTACATCAAGCAGGCTCCGTGCTCCTCGGGCTCGCACATCACTATGTCGACCTGCAACCCCTTGACTTCGTCCTTCTTGTACTTGATGTGCGGCATCGGGATCAGCAGACGGATTTTCCGATCCCCTGACTGCATGACGGTCCCGAATGGTTCGACCTCCTTGACGTCGACCTTCCGGCACACCACGACGTCTACATCCTTGACCTTGGTATCGAGATCTTCATCGGACTCGTACTTCCGACGGAGCGATCCAGCGATTCGAGCTTGGGGACCGAGAGCCTTCATCAAACCCTCGGTCTTCTCCAGCGCCTCACGGATCGAGATCTCGCGGCCTTTACTCATCCTCAATCTCCTCTTCATCTACGACGACATATCCGTTCATCGAAGCGTGGAGGATCGCGTCCCGCTCAGCAGATTCCTCAGATGCCCTGTAAATACGCACCAGTGGCTCGTCGTCTCCGACCTCATAGATCCCGACACCGTAGGATTTTCCATTGGCGTTGCAGCTACCACAATCGCATCCGGGATCGTGCCGATCCGCGCCGTCGTGTCGAAGAAACACCTTCTTCTCCTCGCCTTCCTCTTCATCCTCGGCCTCGTCCCAATTGATGTAGTGAACCCAGTAATGTGCGACCCAGTCCGCCGGCTCCTCTTCGAGCTTCTTCTGAGCCGCCTTCAGTGCCTTCTCCTGGATCTCCTCATCCTCTGCGTCCGCGGGTGCCTCCACATGGACCTCGAAAGTGTCCCACGTGCTGCCCGGCTCTCCGTGAGCTACGCCGATTTCCACAGGTACCGTCATTTTTTCACGTGTCATGCTGCCTCCTCGTACACGGTCACGCATTCACGCAGAACACAACCCGTGCGATCGGGCTTCCTGATCTGCGTGAAGGTCTTGGTTGGAAACTCGCGCTCGATCTTCTCGAAATCCTGGCGGCTCACCACGATGCCGCTCTTTGTGATGCCAGAGGTCCCTGTGTGGAATGTGGCAAGCGGCTTGATCCCGAAAATGTCAGGGAAGCAGCCGGGGCGTCGACAATCGTTGGCGTACCAGTCATCGTCACCGTCCAGAACGACAGCGCCCGGATGCTCATTGAAGATGGCCTCCAGGGTCTCTCGGATACGCTCCTTCGATGCGCCGCCCATGTAGTTGACAAAACCGTGGGAGCTTGTGTGCTTCCCTGTTGATGCAAGATAGTTTCTCATGCTGCGTTCTCCTCTGGGCACTCTTCAGCGGCCTCGGCAACAGCCTTCCCAAACGTGCTGAGAACGGCGACCACGTTGCCGTCGTCGTCGAAACTACACTCCAAGAAGCCGTAGGGCAGCGTGTCCAGATCCACCGGAAGGCGCTCGCCCTGCTCGGTTGCGATCCGAAACCGCTTGAGCGTCTCCAGTGCGTCGGGCTCCATGCTGCGAACTATGTCTCTGTAGAGGTCCATGTTGCTCCTTGCAGATGAAACCATCCCCACCCTTCTATTATTCCTTGGCGGCCCTCCTCTTTCTGCCCGTATGATCGAGCACGCCATCCAAGACCTTTCTCCACGCAACGATGCGGACGGCCTCGATGATAGCCTTGTATCTCTTGCCCGTCCGACGGCGGGGCTTCCCGGCGAGCACCTGTACGACAAGCTCGAGCGCGTAGCCAAGTGCCTGGTCGTCATCCTCGAACACGGCACAGTTGTCGCACCGCTGAACCTCCTGTGGCCTGGTATCCGGGTGCGCTATGAACCATCCCATGTGCATGCACTCGGGACAGGCCCCTTTGACCGTGAATTCTTGCTTTCCTGGGAATGGGTACTCGATGCTCATGTCAGACCCCTTGCGTTCCTAGCCTGAAGGTTTTTCCCTTGTGGTAGATCTCCAGAGCGGCGTAGCCGTTCACGGCCCCCTCCTCATCGTTCTCATCGCGAGCACCAGCCCAGAGGATGACTCCGTTGTCCAGCATCAAGGTCACGCCGCCGCCCGCATCAGAGGTTCCTAGCTCCACTTCCACAATCTTTGCACCGTTCAGGAGGCGCTGTGCTTTCTTCAAATCGGTCATTGGGTGTCTCCTTTCTCAGATTCCTGCGTTCTCGGCCAAACGCTCGGCCTCTTCGAGATCACGGGCCAACGCCTCGCAATCTTCGTTCTCGCACTCGGGGCAACCCCACGGAGGCGCCTTGCAGTTGTGGCTCGGGCATGTTTCCCACGGCTGGAAAAC
>Ga0209427_10002709_pt1 | contig 20840 bp, 22 predicted proteins | sample DeeMarSWOR136_30_FD_187465 | JGI IMG/M metagenome (GOLD analysis project Ga0209427, IMG submission 187465) | Marine sediment microbial communities from White Oak River estuary, North Carolina - WOR-1-36_30 (SPAdes) (version 2) | ecosystem: Environmental > Aquatic > Marine > Intertidal zone >...
TGCACCGTGTCCTTTCTTTTCAATAATAATCAAAGTATGGGGTACCCCTATTTCCTTCATCTTTGCATTGAGAATTTCGGCTTGTGGTAAACCGGGCTCCATATCTCCGTACATGCTTAACACGGGAGGATCGTTCTTACTTATATGAGTAATGGGAGTGGCGAGCCTGTATTGTTCAGGCAGGTTATCAGGATTACCACCCATATAGGGCTCAATGTAATAGCGACGGATCTGGTACTGCATCACCATGTCCGTGCCACCAGCCAGATTGACCACAGCCTGTACACGACTTGAATATTTCATCTTTCCACAGTCACCTTCAAGTCCGACAGAAGAGTCTGTCACGCCAAGCATCAATGCCAGGTTTGCACCAGCGGAAAAACCTACTACGCCTATACGTTTTTTATCTATCTTGTATTTTCTTGCATTTGCTCGCAACCAACGTACAGCGCATTTTGCATCATGAACCTGTGAAGGAAAGATATATTTGGATTTACCATTTTCTATCACATTGGTTAGTCGATAATCAATCGTGACTGCAACATATCCTCTTTGAGCAGCTTCCCTAATTTCAATACGGAAGTGTGTTCTGCTTCCATACCTATATCCACCGCCAAAAAGGAAAATTAGAGCGGGAAAGGGGCCTTTCCCAGTAGGTGGACGGGCAAGATCGAGTTTTAATTCGACATCTCCGCCTTTCCCGTAGATAATATCTTCTTCCACAATGACATCTTTTTCCTCAGCCAGACCTGTTTTATGAACTACATGGCCAAATACCAATAAGATGAAGAAGACCAGCAATACTGACCGAACAACCTGTTTCTTGTTAATCATATCGATGCCTCCTCTAGATTGATTTCATCGAGGATGCATTACCAGATGCAGAGCTGATGCGAGGTATATCAAGATATTCTACTGGCGGTAATAGATATGATAATTTTGATGATTTAGTTATTCCTTAGCACCGGCTTCCCTGAGCAATTCCATTATTTCTGTATGCCCTTCTTTTTCCGCCCACTTCAGGGCTGTATTGCCCTGCTTATCTTGAGCCAATACATCTGCACCGGCTTCCAAAAGGGTCCTAACAATTTCCTTTTGTCCGGAAACAACCGCCGTCATCAATGGGGTAAAACCATCTGGGTTGCTCTCATTGAGATTCCCTCCAGCATCTAACAAAGTTTTCACAATCTCTACTTTCGCATGCTCGCTCCAATAAGGATCCACAGCCCGCATAAGGGCAGTCCAACCTGTGTTATCTTTTATATTTACATCTGCTCCCGCCTTGATTAAAAGTTGAGAAATAGAAACTTGCCCATATTCCACCGCCCACATCAAGGCTGTCATTCCTTCTTTATCCTTTGAATCCAGTGCAGCACCTCCATTAATGAGCATTTGTGTTATTACTTTATTGCCGTATTTCACAGCCATCATTAAAACAGTAAAACCTTTGTTATCTGCAACGTCGATTTCAACACCGCTCGCTAATAAGGTTTGCAAGATCTCTTCATGATTATACAGTACTGCCAACATTAAGGCTGTCTGGCCCTCTACATTGATTATTTTCACATCGGCTCCAGCATCGAGCGCCTTTTTTAGTTCCACATTTTGTCCTCTTTCGACTAAATCCAGCACGTTATGACTAAATCCAATGAGAGAATCCAGCTCTTTATCTCGTGGAAGGATCACCTGACCGACGGATTCGATGGAAGCATTAGCAATATTAATTATCCTGCTGAATACCACTACAGAGTTGTTCATTTCAATTACTGTTCCTGTAAGAACATAATCTGCGGATAGGTATTTACCAGCTTGAATTGCTTGATTGGTTTCCATTAAATCAGAAACTTTGAGCTTTTGCCCTTTCAGTGCCCTGTCGATTTTTTCTCTTTTAAGAAGGGTAAATTTGGGTAACTCGGACATGGTAAATTCTGCTTTTTTATCCAGTATATCGAGTAGGGGAGCAGGACGACCGTCCGTGAAGCTAAAGCCAGTGACAGCGATATTTCCCGGTTTGGTTTCTTGTAAACTCAAGCGAAGCTCCTGGAAGAGGTTATTGATAAAATCATTCATATCGCGTTTTTCAGTTGACGGTTTTAATTCTTCATCCCGCAAAAGCCAAGTTATTTCCTGGTCTTCCAGCTTTAATTCATTCCCCAGATTAGAAAGATACATTTCCAATAAAGGCAGCTCATCATCAAAACCAATATAATCCAATCGCTGTCGAGCGTTTAAGAGCTCTTTCTTTAACGCATTGGTCATGTCAATAAGATTATGTAATATCCCTGCATATTTTTCTGCAGAATCCTTATACATTTGGGCTTCATTATAAAGTGTACCGATCTTTTTAAGCCCCTGAGCATAGTGAAGCATCGTAGCCGCCTTTAACACAGTAGCATCTGAGTAACCGTCCACCGGATTAACCAGGGGTACAAACTGTGCTGAAAGCTCAATAGGACCGACTTTGTTTTTTCTACCCTTTGAATCGGTGTAACTGCCCTCTAATCGAGCAACTGTTTTAATCCCGGGACCCTCTTGCTTAGGAACCTGACACTGAACCACTATAGTTTCATAATCACTCAGATATACATTGGGGAGAAAATAGCGTACTGTTGAACCTTCAATTTCATGATTGTAGCCCCAGGTATTCAGAACTTCGATATTTTGCAACAGTTCAAGTTCAAGCTTGAGATCGCGTGCGAGCGAAACTACCATCCTGCCCAGCCCCGTACCAAAGACCTCTTCCATCGTCTCACGATCAGATATAAAACGTGAGCTTCCTCCCCCTTCTTTGGCCAATTCTCTCATGAAATCAGCGTCAAAGTCCTGACCTAATCCGATGGTAGAAACTGTGATCCCCATTCGTTTGTATTTTCTCGCCATCTTGTAGATTCCTGTGGTATCGCTAAGCCCGTCGGTCAATAATAGCACACGGTTGACGTAATCCTTTTGATAATTTGCTTCTAATTCCCTATATCCAAGCTTTAAGCCTTTAAAGATATCAGTGTTGCCCCCAGCCTGGATTGATTGAACGGCACGCCTAAACTTATGTCGTGCCCCCGAAACACCCATCTGAGTGGAAGGAAATAAGACTTTGGCTCTGTTATCAAAGACTATCAGTGAAACGTAGTCGTTATCTTTTACGGTCTTTATGAAGATCTCAAATGCATCCTTGACCCAGTTCATCTTGTCTTGATCGCTCATGGAGCCACTTTTATCGATAACAAAGGCTATATTGAGAGGCATGGTTTCCTTGAGACTTTGTCGGGTGCCCTGTATCCCTATGAGGATAATTTCCTCCTGTCCTCCTGTGGATAACTGGCGGTTACCTGAATAGAGTCTAACTCCAATGGCATCTTCAGGATTTTCTGGATCCGGATAATGGTAATCAACTGCTGAAATGTAAGAAGACTCAATAATCTCTTCAGGGGGAACAATCCTGCCTCGCTGAACAAGATACTTTCCGCGAGATGGTGAGATTTCCTGCTCACCACCTGGCCAAACCATGAGACTTACACAAATAAATAGAACCAAATAAAGGTACTTTTTCATTATATCCTCCTTTTAAGATCAGAAGAGTTGGCAGGTTCTACATAATAATAGGTTTAACTTTTACATTTTTTTCGTATATACTAAGAGGTCAAACTTTAAGAAAATGTTGCTATAAATATTACTGACAAGCTCACTTTTCAGGCTGTATTCCTGAATCGTGGCAAGTATGAGGTTGATATAGAAAGGTAATACTGCTTGTACATGATCCAGGAGTTTTCTCTCTTTCATGAAAAATTCACCTGAATCGTCAATATGTAATCATGAAATCACTATTATTATAACATTCTTATATAATTAATCAATTTTTATATCTCATTCTAAAGGAAGTCTGAATCTTGGTTATATAAAATGATACAACCTCATAATCAAAAACTTCTGATAGTTATTACATATAACTGGATCACACTTGTATCAAATATTCCTTAGCAACTTCCGTCATTATACTTTTCTCTTAAGTGTTTTAATAGACCTTCGTGTGCCTCTGGATACTGCTCAATAAGAAATTCCCTTATCTCTCTTGTAATGTCCTTGATATTCATATTTACCGACACATCATTTTCAATTCTCTCTGTTGGCTTTCCTTCTATCCGGTTTAATATGCTTTCGAATGTTCTTAAGTCAGTAAATGATTGTTTAAACCACTCTCTACACTGTAGCTCTTTCTTGCTCTTGATGCTTTCAGGTACAGGATCGTATCCTGGTGGCTCTTCACTGATACGTTGCAATATCTCTTTATAAGAAGTACCAGCCATAGGATGACCTTTTCTGTTTATATTGGGATCATTTTTTGAAAATGGCATTGTAAAACCAACTATGTCAATTCTTCGAGATATTTAATCACCCTATATAAAGATTCAATCATAGCCTTGATTTCGTTACTTTTCGATACATTCTTCAAACTCCGCTCCATATATACCTTGCGTTTTTTCTTCCAGTTCTTTCTGCTCGCATGGTTTTTCATTGTTGACTCTGGGATATTATATTTCTTTGCAAGCTCTTTTAACGTTATTGGATAATCTGTAATATATTCTTGTTCTATGTAGTACCAATCTCGCATTTTATCGTTTTATTACCTGTTATTAGCTTGTTTTACAAGTATTTTTTTAATACTTTTGTATCGAAAAACCACAGATTTAACCGGTACTTTTTATAAATCTCTACTGCCTGTCTTTAGACCTTTTCCCATAAAATCAAACTTGTAAAACCAACTATGTCAATCTTACTATTTCAAAATCAAACCTGAAAAACCAACTATGTCAACTTTCGAGTTCTCTATTATGCCCCAAATCTCCATTATAAATTCAACTATGTCAAAACACCTATTCCTCTTATATCATTTTGATAAACACAATTTTGAACCGCTGCATTATAGTATTTACACAATGGATACAGACACATCATTGTACTATCTGCTCGACAAAGCATTTTCTTTTTCCCACTTGAATATTGGACACTTCATTTTTTCTACCCTAAGGGCTACCCTAGAGCCTAGAGTAGGAACCACAGTAGAGCCTACCCTAAGCATTAAGTTCTAACTGTTTACGACCCCATTCATAGTAATCATATAAAGAATAATCTTCTTCTAATGCCTTATACATTATTGCCCCACAATCGCTTTCTATACCCACATCGTAATAGCATTCTTTCCACCATTTAGCCACTTCTTTTATAGTATTAATGCTGTTTTCTTCTACTGAGACTAAATGTTGAATATCTATTTCTTCAAGGTTGTATGGTGGTTTTTTTAAAAAAGAGAGAGAGCGCATCAAAGATGCGCTACTTATACTTTCTTTATAAGTGTCATTATAAGTATCATTATTATCTGAAGTTTTTTCAGTGGGTTCTGAAATTTTTTCAGTACCTTTTTCTTTCATACGTGCAGCTGTATTAAACATTGGCGTTGTTCTTAAAGAGCTTACTTTTAAACAATTTGATTTTTTAAATGTTTTTCTTTCTATTAACCCCTTTTTCTCGAGAGTATTCAGGGCGTTATAAACTGATCTATCTGTGCAATTTAAAAATTCAGATAGATATTTTTTACTTGTTTGAATCCATCCATTATCATCTGGATTAATTTTCCCGATCACCCTTATTGAATCTGCTACACAATATTCAATTATTGTTAATCCAAACTTACTTCTGGCTGAATGATTTATTATTGTGTATCGTGGCCTTTCTTTTTCATCATTCATTCTTAGAGCCCCTCGTTTGAGATGCTCTCCTTTTTGTTTGACAATCCTACGTATTGCTCGAGAATATGAAAAATGAGGGTTGTGATATGTTTTTTATCATAATCCTCTTTCGTTTAAAGGTCCCTATATGCCTTGACGGGTGTGAGGTGGCCTTTTTTATTTATTAGCTCTATGCTGCACGATTGTTGAGGGGATCAATCCCTTTCTTTCACATTTAATCAAGCATATCATTATCACCTTTCTCCCTGTTGTCCTCTAGCAGCTCATAACAGGACACGTATATTACTTTCTCCTGGCTCCTGGCTTCACGTCTCTGCATCCGAGAAAGAATATCGTATGCCCTTTTCCTCAACTTGCTTTTAAGGATTTCGTCAACAACCTCATCAATTGGGTCCACAAACTCACCCCTTCCTGATTTAAGATTTCCGCACTTTTATTACATTAACCTCTCACAAAAACGTAAGAGGTGTTTTCAATACCCCCTCAATGAATAAGACTCTGAAATAAACGCAAAAATCGCAAAATATTACCCCTCGCATACCTTTTTAAGAGCATCTCTGCCTCTCTCTATGATTTTCTGTTTCTCTTGCTCTGGAAGGCTGTCCCACAATTGTTTTCTTGAATATTCCACAACTGTCATTCCCCCATACGGTAATGCTCCCTTGTTCTTTTCGTGAATATCAATCCGCTTGCTTTTGGTGAGCTTACACTTTCTCTCAAGATCATCCAGTGCTGGCTTTCGGGTGGGGTAGTAGCTATCAAGCGGACAGGCATTAACTGAGCATTTCTGAAATCTCGGACAGTGGTAATACAGTTCTCTCATTGTCCCCCCGTATTAGGGGAACACTGAAAATTGTTGTTGATTTTTAAGGTAAAGGTATTAAGATAAAAATAGAGCGCTGTTAACATTAACAGTGTTTCCCAAGCTCGTATCCCCCGCTCGCCAAAGCCGGGATGCGGGCTTTATTTTATCGGCTCAACTGACCTTTCTTTCACCCAATTTTGCAATCTCTCTGGATCGAAAAGTACACGAGCACCCAACTTCACAAATGGAATTCGGCGTTTATGAATGTATGCATACAGTGTTTTTGTTTTAAGGCTTAGGATGTTCGCCGCCTCCCTGATATCAAGAAGTTTTTCCATAAACAAACTCCTTCGTAATAAGTAGTCCGCCAAGGTATTGTATAACACCTATGTTAAATAAATTACAACGAAGAGTCAATGCTTGTGTGGAAGTTTGGAATATGCCCCATATTAAACATGTTTTCCTGGATTTGTAACACGTCCCTGAAATCTTCAAGGTTAAATGTTGTGTAGCGATCAGTCATTTGCTCACTCCGATGCCCTGTCAACAACCGTAATTTTGCGTCATGGATTCCACTAGCACGTAACATGGTATTATAAAAATGTCTCCATGAATGAAAGGTTATATTTCTTTCCTTCCTTTGATCTGGTGATACTCCAATGATTTCAAGCGCATTATATAGTATCGTGAGAACGTGTTTCCCCCATATGGGTATTTTGCGATCAACACCATAAAAGATAAAATCATCCGGCTCCTGAAAAGGAGAAGTAATAATAAGATCGTAAAGATATTTTCTCGTTTTAGTAGGGATTGGAATATTTCTGTATGATCTCCATTTCGGTTCTTTCAGGCCATATTTATAATCCCAGTTGTAATTGACCGATACATACTCAGGATGGACATTCTGAATTTGCAGTGCTTGTACTTCTCCAAGCCTCATGCCAGAAGTAGCTGCAAGGAGATTTGCAGTATAATGTTTAAGATCCCCACCCCATACCTCTTTAATTCGGTCATACTGAAATAGAGCTCTCACTTCAACCATTGTGAGGATTGACTTTTTCTTTGGGCTTTCTCTAAACTGCTTGATCCCATCTGCTGGACTTTTTAATAAATAATCGAGCCTCACAGCTTCTTTTAGCATGATTTTCAAACAGGTAAGACAACGGTTTACAGTTGTCGGTGAGATTAATTCTCCGGTCCCTTTCTTTTTCATACTCAGCTCATCGAGCCAATTTTCTATTGTACGGGACTTTATTTTCTGCAGTTTCTTGTCCTTAAAATGGGGAAGTATGTGGTGAATGAGAAGTCCTCGCATCCGCTCTGTATACGTTTGAGAGATATTCGCTCCTCTCCTTCTCCGGTTTTTCACATAGGTGCATGTATCCCAAATCCAAAAATTTTCACTGAATTTACTGAAAGTGATGTTCTTTTCAGTAGGGATGATCCCTTTTTTCAATTGTTCATGTGCCCAAGTTTCGGCTGCAGCCTTCGAGGTCTGCCCCGTTGATCGAGCAGTCATCCTGTTTCCGGCATCATCATAAAAGCGCACATACCAAATATTTTTTCCCTTGGAATTTTTACGAGGAAACAGATGAAAAGGTTTATGAGGCATGTTTTTTACCAAAAAAAGTTGTTCACAATTTTGTTTACAATTGATGTTAGCAGGAGAAAGTAAGAAGGTTTTAATTCATGTAACTTCTTTAAATAAAAGAAGTTAAACATTTGGGCCCTGAAGGATTCGAACCTTCGACCCGTTGATTATGAGTCAACTGCTCTGACCAGCTGAGCTAAGGGCCCATGTATCGTTTCCAATATAACAATCAGAGGGAAATTATGCAATAACTAATTCTCATGCTCTTCGTTGAGAGCTGAAGCGAGGGATTCGGAAAGATCAGATATGACTTTTATAGCATCTTTGTTAAGAACATCTTTTTTCAACTGTTCAAGCTCGTCGGCAAAGTCCAGTGCAGTGAATATTATCGCTCGAATATTACTCAGGTTCGGAAACTTTGATTTGATCTCCTTTACCTTTTCATCGAGCCTTTTCACAAGGCGTAAAAAATATTTCTTGGGTACATCTGATTTTATGGTAAATTGTTCACCGAGGATTTCAAAGCTTATAAACTCATCCGAGTCTGCCATAGGGAAATCCCTTCGTTCAGCGTATCAGGTATCAATGAACGGATTGTTTCCAAACCACTTTAGCTGAGGGTCCTGTTCATCAACTGTATTTTCATGAGAAGTTTCGTATTGCTTTATGATTGATTCTCTGTCCCCCCCGGCGTCCTTCCCTTCGTCTAGATCCGTGCTGAAGAGCGTTTCCTGGTCCTCATCTATCTCATCCGGAACATTTTCCTCATCTTTTTCCACTTCTTTCCCTTCCTCTGATGGATTTTCAATATCGTCCATATCGACAACAGAATCCTCAGTGTTCAGGAGGATAGAGCCACCTTCATCGCCCTCCTTTTGCATATCCACCGGTTCCTCTTCAATGATCGTTTCTTCACTCTGCACGCCTTTAACATCTTTTCCCTGACCGAAAATGACCTGATTTTTAGATTCGCTTTCAGATTCAATGCTCGCAAAGCTCTCGAGTTTTCCCAGTATGGTCTCGATTTTTTCTTTCAGGAATTCCTGAGCCCCCTTTAGTTCTTTTATTCGCTCCTCTTTTTCCTCGATGGTCTTTTCCAGGGTATCAATCTTCTGATTGAGTCTTTCTTTCTCCCGAAGAAGACCTTTTTCTCTTGTCTTTAAGTTTTCTATGAAAATGATTGCCTTGCTGATTCTTGTTTCCAATAATTTCAGTTGATCTTCCTGCATTGCCCCCCCCTTATTGCTGAGCTGAATAGGTACGCATTGATAATTATTCTGTGCTCTATCATTGCAGAGGACCGGAGATAGACCGCCGCATACGAGAGAAGAGAATTTCTTCATTGTGAATGAGAATTTATCACTTCTACAATTTTTTTAAACGCGATTTCATCGTTCGCGGCAATGTCGCTGAGCAGTTTCCTGTTTATCTCAATACCTGTGCTTTTCAGGCTGTGCATGAAACTGCTGTATGACATGCCGAACATTCTCGCACGTGCATTTATACGGGAAATCCAGAGGCTTCTGAGGTCCCTCTTCTTTGCCTTTCTATCCCTGTAGGCGTACATACCCGCCTTCATTACCGCTTCCCGAGCGGGCCTGTAGAGTTTGCTCCTCCCTCCTCTATATCCTTTCGCAAGCTTCAGTATCTTTTTGGATCGTTTATGTTTGACTATTCCAGATTTTGCTCTCGGCATTTTTTATTTTTCCCCTTCGATTGGTTGTATTCTATCCGCGGTGGCACTTCAGGAATACGGGAGCATTCGATTCACGGACTTTTTGTCCTTTCCTGTTACAAAATCTTCCTTCCCAAGATTTCTCTTCCGTTTCGCACTCTTTTTTGTCAGAATGTGGCTGTGGAACGCCTTTTTCCGCATGATCTTCCCAGAACCAGTCACCTTGAACCTCTTCAAAGCACCTTTCTTCGTTTTCAACTTAGGCATACCGAATTCCCTTTCACTGTTGTATTCTCGTACACGATCGAGGAGTAGTTAAAAACCCGCGTGGAGTGGAGAATAAATGCTACCGGATATCGTAAGAGAGCGAGCTCATTTACTCTTTTTAGGTGATAGAACGGTGACGATCGTCTTCCCTTCGAACTTTGGATTGAAGTCAACTGTCCCAACCTCACTAACCCCTTCCACAAGCCGGTTGATAACGTTTCGACCGATATCTGTATGGGTGAGCTCTCTTCCCCTGAAACGCAACGATACTTTTACCTTATACCCCTTCTGCAGAAACCCATGCGTTTGCCGAAGCTTGGTTTGAAAATCATGCTCCTCTATCTTGGGTCTCAGACGCACTTCTTTTGTAAGAACAACTTTCTGCTTTTTCTTTGATTCTTTAATCTTCTTGGATTGTTCAAATCGGTACTTTCCGAAATCCAATATTTTACACACCGGGGGTTTCGCATCCGGTGAAACTTCAACCAGATCAAGTCCCCGTGATTCGGAAAGCTCCCTGGCATTTTCGATATTCATTATCCCTAACTGTTTACCATCCGAATCGATCAACCTTACTTCTTTTACTCTGATTTCATCATTTACACGAATGTGTTTGTTAATACGCTCACTCCTCCTTTAAGAAATTTACCTCATAATAATATAAAAAATTAGTTAAAAATCAAGATTTTTACTATTTTTTCTGGATAATTTCATCTGAAATTTGCTGGTAAAAACTATCGAGCGTGAATGATCCCTGGTCCTGTCCTCCCCCTTTTCTCACAGACACAGTCCCATTCTGCACTTCCTTCTCTCCCACAATGAGAATATAAGGTATTTTTTTCAGCTCTGCTTCCCGCATCTTGTACCCCAACTTTTCATTTCTCTCATCGTTCTGGACACGGAATCCTCTTTGAAAGAGAAAGTCGTTTATTTTCCTCCCCTCATCGATATGCTCCCGTGTGATGGGCAGTATGACGAGTTGAACGGGTGCAAGCCAGAGAGGAAATCGACCTCCGTAATGCTCGATGAGTATACCGATAAACCGTTCGAGGCTTCCAAGCACTGTGCGGTGAATTACTACGGGCCTTTCCTCTTCCCCCTTTCTGTTGATAAATATCAGATCGAATCGCTCTGGGAGCGACATATCGAGTTGGATTGTGCCACACTGATGGAGTCTGCCGAGACAGTCCTCAAGGTGAAAATCGATCTTCGGGCCATAAAAGGCTCCTTCACCAGGGCTTTCTGTATATGACTTTCCAAACTTTTTTAGTGCGTTGTCAAGACCTTGTGTAGCCATTTCCCACTGCTCATCGGTCCCTATCGACTTTTCTGGCCGGGTGGATAATTCGAGCTGATAATCGAATCCAAAAATCGAATAAATCCTGTCCGTGAGCTCGATCACCCTGATAATCTCTTCCTCTATCTGCTCGGGGAGCATAAAGATGTGGGCATCATCCTGAGTGAAGCTCCTCACCCTGAATAGTCCATGCAGGACTCCCGATTTTTCGTGCCTGTGCACATGGCCGACCTCGGCAACTCGCATCGGGAACTCTCTGTAGGAGTGTTTTTTCTCCTTGTAGATAAGCATTCCACCCGGGCAGTTCATAGGCTTTATAGCAAAGGGAAATTCATCTATCTTTGTCGTATACATGTTTTCCCGGTAATTATCCCAGTGGCCCGATTGCACCCAGAGATCTTTTTTAAGGAGCATCGGCGTTTGTACTTCGACATATCCCGCACGCCTGTGCTCCTCCCTCCAGAAATCAAGAAGCACATTTCGTAACACCACTCCGTTGGGAAGCCAGAAGGGAAACCCTGGGCCTTCATCATGGAGCGAGAAAAGTTCGAGCTGTCTTCCCAGTTTTCTGTGATCTCTCTTCTTTGCTTCCTCCATACGGAGCAGGTATGCCTTGAGCGTCTTATCCTGAAAGAATGAGGTTCCGTAAATCCTGGTGAGCATAGGATTCCGCTCGTCACCTCTCCAGTAAGCTCCTGCGAGGTTTAATATTTTAAATGCCTTGATGTGTCCCGTTGATGGGATGTGCGGTCCCCTGCAGAGGTCCACGAACTCGCCGTTTCTGTAAAAGGAAATGGTCTCTTCTTCTGCAAGATCCCTGATCAGTTCGATTTTATAGGTTTCTTTATGCTCGTTAAAATAGGAAAGGGCTTCATCCCTTCCCATCACGAAACGCTCAAACTTCTGATCTTCATCCACTATTTTTTTCATTTCAGCTTCAATTGCAGTGAGCTCCTGTTCAGATATCTGCTCCTGAAAATCGAAGTCATAGTAAAATCCGTCCTTTATTGCAGGACCAATCGCAAGTTTCACCTCAGGATAGAGCCTCCTTACAGCTTGAGCCATAACGTGTGATGTACTGTGTCTGAGTATCTCCAGTGCTCTATCCGTATCTGGAAGAACAGGAACGACTTTCCCCCCCCTGGATATCGGTGTATGAAGATCGAAAAGCATGCCGTCAATGAGAACCGCAATGATACTCTTTTTATCTTTCACGGGAAGCTCTTCGATAATCTGGCCCCCTGTATTGTTTTCAGACACTTCGAGAGGATTTCCATTGTATTTAAGGATCAGGTTACCCACTTCTTCTACCTTTCTTGCACCCACTTTTTCGAGGGTGAGGTAAAAAAAATGCCATGTAACTCAACATAGCACTGTAAATATAATAAATTTTACACCCGAGATACCAGTTCTTTTTAATGATTTATATTGTAAAGTATAGATAACTTTATTAGCATTGTACCTCTGCAATTCGATAATCAACAGTTATATATGGATGAGTAGGAATAATACGTTTTCATAGCAGGAGGTAAGGTTGTCGGTAGTGGTTACCGGTGCGAGCGGGCACATTGGAGCCAATTTGATTCGGTTTCTATGTTCCCAGGGACTCAGGGTGCGGGCGCTTGCATACAAGGATAAGCGTGCATTCAACGGAATTGACATAGATGTGTTCCCTGCTGATATTCTCGACCTGGTATCGCTGAAATATGCCTTTTCCAGTATGGAGGTTGTTTACCACCTCGCCGCTCATATATCCCTATCGAATAGAGATGCTGAACTAATGCACAGTATCAATGTAGAGGGTACAAAAAATGTAATCAAAGCCTGCCGTTTTGCAGGCATCCGCCGGCTCGTCCACTTCAGTTCGATACACGCGCTTGCCAGTAAATTAAAAGGCGAACTGATCAATGAAAATGTCCCGCTTGCAGAAAAATATAATTCCACTCCCTACGACTGGACTAAGGTTCTGGCAGAAAAACTCGTGCTCGAGGCTGTTTCTGAAGGACTGGATGCTGTAATCGTGAACCCCACAGCGGTGATCGGTCCACATGATTACAAACTTTCCTATATGGGTAAATTCCTTCTCTCTCTCTACCAGCGAAGTTTGAAGGCTCTGGTGAAAGGTGGTTTTAACTGGGTTGACGCCCGGGATGTTGCAGCGGGTGCACGTTCTGCAGAGTTGAAGGGAAAATCTGGTGAGCGCTACATACTTGGGGGTACCTGGCTCTCACTTAAGGAGCTTGCCGTAATGGTAGAGGAAATCACAGGGAGAAGAACAGCACAGTGTGCCTTCCCTATGTGGCTCGCACGAGCAGGTGTTCCTTTTTCAGTGATTCTTTCTCGTATTTCCCGAAAAAAAACCCTCTATTCAGGCCAGTCTTTAAAAGCACTTCGGTATCATCAAAACATATCTCTGAAGAAGGCATTACTTCAGCTCGATTATCAGCCCCGTCCCATTCATGAGACACTGAAGGATACCTTCGAATGGTTTCATATGAAGGGATTTATTTCAGACATGGAATGAAAAATATTATCTGCTCCGGATCGCTTCAAGGAGTAGCGGTAGATCCTCTTCATGCCTCTTCCGTTTTTTTATCTCTTTCATACACAGCTGACATACCATCAGCTTCACGCCTTCAATATCAACTAAAAAACCCGCATCTGTTTCAACAGGACAACCCGGATACTCACAGTGGAAATATGTCTTGATCTGCTTGACCATTTCGCCTCCCCTATTCTCTGATTAAAAGCACGTTCTCCTCATGAGCTATTGAAACGAGGCCCCTCTATTTTAATCATCGGTCACTGGCCTGAATTCCCAAGTGCACGTGTCCACATTTGTGTATAGAGAGAAGGTGAAAACCTGATTAAGTGCCAACACATTTTTATGAATAGTCATTTGTTCTGTTTGTATGGAAGTCTGCAATTTTCATTGACATAGAATGTAAAAAGGCCGGATTATTCCATAATAAAGTAATTTAATTCTATTCGAAGAGAGTGAAAAAATGTTAATAATTGGTGAAAAGATTAATACAGTACGGAAAAGAGTGCATCAAGCTTATCAAGAGAAAGATGGTAAGTATATCTGTAATGAGGCAATCCGGCAAGTCGAGGCAGGGGCGGATGTGATTGATGTAAATGTAGGAATAAATATAGATCTGGATCCAATTAATATGGCTTGGGCCGTGAAAATAATTCAGATTACTAGGGTATACCTACCCCTTCTTATTTACGAAGGCATAGATGCAGTATTCCTGGATCCGTTGGATCGTGAGTTAAAAACGAACCTGAGAGTTGCGAATACTTTGCTTAATAGAGATAATTATTGCTTAAACTATTTAAATATGTCTCGGGAAGAAAGATATAAGTGTAAGGAATATAATGATTGAAAAAAAATAAATAAATTATGAGAAAGTATCTAGAAGAGAAAAGATGAGTTTTCGCGAAAGTTTACATTCAAAGAAATTTCTTGTTACAATAGATACGATACCTCCTAAAGGGACCGATTTAACAGGAACTTTCAGGAGGATAAATCCACTGAAAGGGAGGGTGGATGGAATAAACGTTGTAGATATGCCGAGTGCAGTGATGAGGCTAAGTCCTTTGGCACTCAGTCATCTAATAAAAGAGCGAGGATTTGAACCAATTCTTCAGATAACCTGCCGGGACCGAAATCGACTTAGTTTACAAGCTGACCTTCTCGGTGCCTCAGTTTTGGGAATAGAAAATTTACTTATACTCGGAGGAGATAAAGTTGAGTTAAGTGATGATCCCGATGTAAAACCCGTTTTCGATCTTGACTCTGCAGAGCTTTTAAGCATAGCAAAGGGATTAGAAAATGGGCATGATGTAACGGGGAAGGAGTTAAGAGGTTCTCCCACTTACTGTTTAGGAGCGGCAGTAGATCCCGGAGTAGATCCTTTGGAGCTTGAAATAGAGAAAATGGAAAGAAAAATATCTGCAGGAGCTGAATTTTTTCAAACACAACCTGTTTATGATATTGATTTATTTGCTGATTTCATGAAGAAGGTCAATTATTTGAATACTCAGATTATTACTGGCATCTTTCTTCTGAAGTCTGCTGAGATGGCGCATTTTATGAATGAAAAGGTTCCCGGTGTCAATATTCCGAAGAACATAATTGCCGAAATGGAGATGGCAAATGATCCCCTCGAGAAGAGTATCGAGATCGCAGTCCGCACGATTAAATCTTTAAGAGGTTTCTCGAAAGGTGTGCATATTGTGACGATAAATTGGGAAGATAAAATACCTCTGATATTGGATGCTTTGGGAATGTAAATTCGAGAAAATTAATTAATCCTACGCAACACTATACAGATAGTATTAACTAATTAAGAGTTTTAGTCAAAGTGTTATCCCAAATCATAGAAGTAATTGTTTATTTATTGCGTTCCATTTTTTTCATTTCTTTTTGTGCTAGTTGTTCCTCATACCTCTTCAGGGCGCTGCCTTTAAACACATATACCTTAAAAAAATTCACTGCTACAAAGGCACCCCAAATTCCTGCCGGCCAAAGCCACCATTGATTGCCGCCCGGATCGGTGACATTGTTAATTACGGCGAGGACTATCATGACGAAGACGTACGTACCCAAGTGTCGTAAGAAATCTATTTTACCCTTGGCAATCTTTTTCGCCGTCTCTTGTATCTTTTCTTTGTTTTCCATCTGATCCTCCTATTTTGTACAATTTAAAAATATTCTTCTGTTGCACCCAGCTGGTTATGATTTTCTCGAATCCTCTGATTAATCAGAATACCATAATTTGAATATTTTTATATAGTTCAATCGTTCCAAATAATAACCAGTAGTGCTATTTCTGTATAGCTTTTACGGCTTTGAAGTGACCAAGGAAGAGCACTAGAATCAAACCGCCGGTAATACCAAAAAATGGTGGATATTGGGTTACAGTCACACTAGGTGCGAGTAGGAAAAATCCGGCAACAAGAAATACGAGAAATATTCCTATTGCGAACAATACAATGCGCGACCCCTTTGCCTGGGCATACAGTAATACGCCGATGCCGCAAAGTATAGATGCTATTGGAGCGGAAAAAGACCATATGAAGTACATAACTTTACTATGACACGGAAAAGTATCTGAGAAGTAATCACTGGATATCATCAATACTAAAACCAACCGAACTTAAAAGCTATGGTTCCTGTAATTCCTCTTACATCACTGCTGCTAAAACTAGGCATATGCGGATCTTTAAGCTTGAGTATATTAAGAAACAGACAGCTCATACCAGCGTATCATATTTTGGCAGTAGATTTACGAACTTTCATCCCGAATAAAAACCTGAGCACTCCTACTCGCCTTATCACTTCATAAGAAACCATGATGGCAATAAATGATAGTAAAGTGATAATTACATATTTCGCCAAAACAGGGATCTGGAGCCGAATAATCCAAAAACCGATCAATACAATGACCGCCTGATGCAGCATGTAGAATGGCAGAACAGCTTCAGTTGCATAGCCGAGAAACCGGCCGGTACTAGTAAGATGCATCATACCGAATCCAAGTATCGCTAAAATGAAGCACCAGGAGGAGATCACATAGTTATACAACCCCGGTTTCAAAGGAGAAGACAATACGGTAATTCCTAGTCGGAATGTAATTAGCAGTATTATTCCTGCAATGAGTGATATATAACGAACTCTTACAATGGCTTCCTGAATCCTTTCGTCTGAAAAAATGAGAAATCCAAAGAAAAAGATGATAATGTAATAGACAATATTCCAGCCTGCCCAGACTCTCATACCAAAAAAACTATTTTCGTCTATATATGCCATAGGAATGGTAAGCAAAAGCCCCAATATATAAATAGTTCCCGGTATCCTAAGAAAAGACCCCACCGCTCTTATAACTGTCATTCCTTTCTCTGAACGTAAAACCTGAAACAGGGGCAGTAGAATAAGCGTAAAAAAGAACAGGAGCATGAGATACCACAAGTGAAGTCCATGAAAGGCGAAGTTCCCACCCAATCCGTACAAACCGTTAAAATAACGGGGAAACCAATTAATAAAGGACCCCACAAACTGACCGTGTGTCAAACGTTCGAGATATACCTGATGGGGTGACAGGACGAATGCGCCAAAGACGAGGGGAACAAGGAGTCGCAGTACTTTTCCTTTGATAAGCCTGCCTGACTTCTGGTATCCAAGGCTATACCATATGCTCGCTCCGGATACGATGAAGATTGCAGGTAGTATCCACATCTCAAAGAATTGCGTGAACACTACCATTCCAGGCGAGACAACTGAATCTTTAACGTGCCAGTCCCATTGAGTAAAAAACCTTGCGCAGTGGTAGAGAAAAACTGAAAGTATTAGGAGAACTCTCAACCAATCAAGGTCATGTCGACGCTTCGGTTTTTCCATTTTTAATATCCCCTATATACTTTACTGTGTACACCTGAACAACTTCATCATGTAATAAAAACTCATGTAGCTGTAAACACATTATTATAATATTTTTCTGACAAATGGAAGTTTCCTTATATAATTACTGATGAAAAAACAAAGAAACACTGCCAAGGGTGCAATTACTACAAATTTGAGAATGAGATCGAGTTGAATTCCACGGAGAGCGAATGCAAGGAGTACAATAATAGGAGCGTGGAATATATAGGCAGCATAAGCACTGGTGGACATGGCTTTGCCCAATCTTCCCTGACTATTACGTCTTTCACGGAATAAAATTGACAACGCGATCACAAGAGCAACGCAAAGGAATTGTTCCCAAAGGGCGAATACAAAGGCCTGCCAATACAGCCCACCCCGCAGTCGAGCAGGATCTCCGCCTGGTGCTCCTAAAAAAATCAATACTGGAAGAAATAAAACGGTGACAACAGCAATCCAAAGCCACAATTTACCTGATTTTGTTGGCATGTGTACAAACCAGCTGCCTCTGTAAACAAGCATGCCAATGATAAACATACCGATGTATTGGGGAAAGAAGGGAAATTGTAATCCTAAAGGTACAAAATTCCAGCCCATGGGAAACCATATTCTCACAACAAAAGTCACAATCCCCAACAAAAGTGCGAAAAGTACGATTTGGAAATTCTTAGGTATCTGATAGTCTTGACTGACATGTTTAGTATTCAATCGCCATAGAACGTAAATGCCTGTAAATATCAAAAGCGTTTCTACAAACCACAGGGGGCCAATTCCTAAACCTTCATAGTTTCCAAAATAGTTACCAAGAAACTTGTAGAATGTTCCTGTAAATCCCTGAATGACTGCTGCTCTTGTATACACGATAAGTGGGTCAATGACGATGACGTAGAACAGCAAGGGTATCCCCAGCCGCATTAGCCTTGCTTTAAAGAAAGGCCATGCACCTTTCCTGTCGTATGAGCTTGGCGTAAAATATCCTGATATCATAAAGAAGAATCCCATGATAAATGCCTGATTTATCCCGGTAAATATTGCGTAAAAGAGAATTGAAATCATTCCAGGTTGTCCTTCTTGATAATACCATGTGCCTGGAGCTCCATAAGTTATTGCCAGATGATGAAGAATTATAAGAACTGTGAGCAAAATTCTTATGTTATCGATGAAATACAAACGTTCCTTTGTCATCTGTTTTTCCTTTGATTTAAAAAGAATACCATAATTTGAATATTTTAAAATAATTTAAAATTTATACCCTGGGAGATAATTAACATTAACGGCGGATACTACATGGATTGATGCATGTTACAGTTTATGCTGTTTACGGTTTCGCCCACTTGAAAGAGCGTTCAACTGCCCTCTTCCAGTCTTCATAAAGCTCTTCTCGTCTGTTTTCATCCATATTGGGCTGGAAGATCTTTTCGATTTTCCACTGTTGTGCAATTTCTTCCTTACTTTGCCAGAAACCAACACCAAGCCCTGCCAGATAGCATGCCCCAAGCGCAGCCATTTCAGTAATCACTGGGCGTTCGACCTGGATGCCGAGTATGTCTGCCTGAAACTGCATGAGAAAATCGCTCTTGGTTGCACCTCCGTCCACACGCAGCGACCGAGCTTTCTCTCCAGAATCAGCTTCCATTGCTTCCAGGACGTCCCTGGTCTGATACGCGATGGACTCCATCGCGCTCCGAGCTATGTGCTCTCTGGTCGTGCCCCTGGTGATACCCACGATGGTACCTCGAGCATACATGTCCCAGTAGGGCGCACATATTCCTGTGAAAGCAGGTACCAGATACACACCACCGGTATCGGGAACTTTCTCGGCAAGTTCACTGCATTCGGCTGAACTTTTAATAATTCCCAAACCATCTCTCAACCACTGGATCGCGGCTCCGCCGATGAAAATAACTCCTTCCAGTGCGTACTCCACCTTTTCTCCGATTTTCCAGGCGAGGTCGGTGGTAAGCCCGTGCTTGGATGGAATTGGCTGTTCTCCAATATTCATCATGAGTGCAAGCGCAGTCCCATAGGTGTTTTTTGCCATCCCAGGTTTGAAACAGGTTTGTCCAAAGGTCGCTGCATGCTGATCTCCCGCTGCACCCGCTATTGGAACAGTTGCTCCGAAAAAAATATCAGGGTCGGTCTCGGCCATGACCCCGCTGGAGGGTTTCAGTGCAGGAAGGATATGCTCGGGAATCCTGGTCCAGGTGAGAATCTCTTGGTCCCAGGAAACGGTATGGATGTTCAGCAACAGTGTGCGCGACGCATTGGAATAATCGGTGACGTGATACCTACCTTTGCTGAGATTCCAGATGATCCAGGAATCGATATTCCCCATAAAAATGTTTCGATTATCAATCTTTTTCCTGGCGCCTTCAACGTTCTCCATAATCCACATGATTTTCGTAGCGGAAAAATATGCATCAATGAGAAGGCCCGTTTTCTTCGTGATGGAACTCTCGTAACCTTTCCTTTTCAGGTCATCACAAATGCTTGCTGATCTTCGGCATTGCCAGCAGATTGAATTATAAATTGGTCGCCCTGTGTCTCTTTCCCAGAGGATGGTGCTCTCCCGCTGATTGGTTATACCAATAGCAGCTATCTCCTCGGGTTTGGCTCCTCCCTGTTTGCACGCTTCTTCAGTACATGCGAGGACGGTTTGCCAAATTTCATCAGGATCGTGTTCGACCCAGCCCGGGTGTGGATAAATCTGCTTAATCTCACGGTAAGACATTGAATGGATCTCACCATCGTGATTGAACAGTATTACCCGAGTACCCGTTGTTCCCTGATCAATGGCCATAACATACTTTTTATTCATGTTCCTTCTCCCAACTGTTTATTCGGCTTTTCCGACAAAAAGAACATGCAGAAGAATTTACAATTTTAGCTTATAATATTCCTCAAACTTCCATCCCATATCTGTGTATCTTATGTGTTGGATAGATTGCGATTTGCGGAATCGTCACACTGCTATCCCTCGTAGCTACAAATAGTACAATTTCAGCTACATTCTCCACATCAATACAGCTTTTATGAA